>Ga0164243_10000152_pt1 | contig 170882 bp, 153 predicted proteins | sample OricompcompostOP_FD_108781 | JGI IMG/M metagenome (GOLD analysis project Ga0164243, IMG submission 108781) | Organic Plus compost microbial communities from Emeryville, California, USA - Original compost - Organic plus compost (OP) | ecosystem: Engineered > Solid waste > Mixed feedstock >...
AGCCAAGGCATGCGTCAAAGAAAGAGAACCCCCGCGAGGCGAAGCGCATCGAGCCCGCCTGGCCCAGCGCAGCGAAGGCCGCCCCCGCCGGGCGCAGCCAAGGCATGCGCCAAAGAAAGGGAAACCCCGCGAGGCGAAGCGCCGCGAGCCCGCCCGGCCCAGCGCAGCGAAGGCCGCCCCCCTCCTCCCCGGGAGGAGGGCCGGGGAGGAGGCCCACACCTCGCCCCCCGGGGCCCGCCGAATGGAATTCTAGCGAGCGCGCGAAGCGCAGCTCTGCTAGAATTCCATTCGGCGGGCCCCTTCGCATGGTTCGGCGGTGAACCTGGTCAGGTCGGGAACGAAGCAGCCATAGTCGTTTAGAGTCAGTGCCGGAGTAAGGCTCGCCATCCGGATTTCATTCAAGCCAGCGCAATACCCGCCGGCTCAGATCTTCCCCAAGGGACGGGGCGCTACATTCCAGAGCAGGAAAAGCGCCCCGTCCCTTTTGCATTGGCCGCGCCGGCTCCAAGACCCGGCGGTCCGGCAAGGGGAGATCGGGCCGCGGCGCGGCATCCGTCCGCTCCGCGCGCCGCGTTTCGAACCGGCGCGTCAAACAGGCTCTACAATCCAGCCATGACTTATCTGGTACTGGCCCGCAAGTGGCGGCCGCGATCGTTCGATACCCTCGTGGGACAGGATCACGTGGTGCGCGCGCTCACGCACGCGCTCGACACCCAGCGCCTGCACCATGCGTGGCTGTTCACCGGCACGCGCGGCGTGGGCAAGACCACCTTGTCGCGCATCCTGGCCAAGTCGCTCAACTGCGAAACCGGCATCACGTCCAAGCCCTGTGGCGTCTGCCAGGCCTGCACCGAGATCGACGCGGGCCGCTTCGTGGACTATCTCGAACTGGACGCGGCCTCCAACCGCGGCGTCGAGGAAATGACGCAGCTGCTCGAACAGGCCGTCTACGCGCCGGGCGCGGGGCGCTTCAAGGTCTACATGATCGACGAAGTCCACATGCTCACCGGGCACGCCTTCAACGCGATGCTCAAGACGCTGGAGGAGCCGCCGCCGCACGTCAAGTTCATCCTGGCCACCACCGATCCGCAGAAGATTCCCGTGACGGTGCTGTCGCGCTGCCTGCAGTTCAATCTGAAGCAGATGCCGCCCGACGCCATCGTGGGGCACCTGCAGGCGGTGCTGGGAGAGGAGGGCATCGGCTTCGAGCTGCCGGCGCTGCGCCTCATCGGCCAGGCCGCGGCGGGGTCGATGCGCGACGCCCTGTCGCTTACCGACCAGGCCATCGCCTACAGCGCGGGCAACCTCACGGACGAAGCCGTGCGCGGCATGCTGGGCACCATAGACCAGCGGCACCTGGTGCGCCTGCTGGACGCGCTCTCGGGCAACGACGCCAAGGGCGTGCTGGCCGTGGCCGACGAACTGGCGGTTCGCGGCCTGTCGTACGCGGGCGCGCTGGCCGACCTGGCCGTGCTGCTGTCGCGCGTAGCCATCGAGCAGCGTGTGCGCGGCGCCGTGCCGCCCGAAGACCCGCTGGCCGCGGACATCGCCCGCCTGGCGCAGTCCCTGCATCCCGACGCCGTTCAGCTTTTCTATTCCGTTGCGGTGCACAGCCGCGGCGAGTTGACGCTGGCGCCCGACGAATACGCGGGCTTCGTCATGGCCTGCCTGCGCATGCTGGCGCTCAACGGCGATGCCGGCCCGCAGACGGCGCTGGAGGCGCCTGCCGCGCCGGCGCGCCAAACCGCCGACGAAACCGCCGCGGCCGCGGCCCAGCCGGCCCGACCCGCCGTTGCCGCCCAGGCGCCTGTTGCTCAACCCGTCTCTCCGCCCTCCGACGCCGCGCCCCGCCCGGCCGAATCCGAACCGTCCGGCGCTGCTGTCGCCTCGGAACCGGCTCCGCCGGCCGCTTCCGCTGCGCCCGGGCGCATGGCCGCCAGGCCGGAGGCGGCCGCGCCGGCCACGCCTCAGCCGGCCGCGCCTCAGCCGGCCGCGCCCGACATCCCGCCATGGGAAGATGCGCCGCGGGCAGCCGCACCCGCCCCCGCGTCCGAACCGCCGGCCGCGGCTGCGCCTTCCGCGCCGGCGCCGCCGGCGATGGTCGCCTCCGCGCCGGACGGCGACGACGGGCCGCCCGCCTGGGTCGACGAGGAAATTCCCGATGAGGCCGAGGGCGGCTATGTGCCCGACAGCGGTTTTTTCTCCGACCCCGACGACGATTTCGAAACCCTGGCCGCCGCGCCCGCGCCGTCTTCCAGCGCGCCGGCGGCGCGCCGCCGCGAGCCGGCCGCCGCGCCGCGCCGCCGTGGCGCGCGCTCCGCGCTGGCCGACATGACGCCGGCCGCCTGGCCCGAACTCGCGGCGCGCCTGCCGGTTACCGGCCTGGCGGCCGAGCTGGCCCGCCAGAGCGAATGGGCGGGCCTGCAGGGCGACACCATCGTGCTGCGCGTCGCGGTCAAGACGCTGGCCGAGAGCGAGAGCCGGGTTCGCCTGCAGACCGTGCTGTGCGAGCATTTCGGCCAAAGCGTGCGGCTGGACGTGGACGTGGGCGCCACCGGCGAGGCCACCGCGCACGCGGTGGCCCAGGCCGAGCGCGCCGCGCGCCAGCAGGCGGCCGAAGAGGCCGTGGCCGCCGATCCCTTCGTCCAGGCCCTGGTGGCCGATTTCGGCGGCCGGGTCGTGCCCGGCTCCGTCCGCCACGTCGATCCTCCCGCCGCCTGAGCGCGGCTTGCCGCCTATACCCGAATTCACACTCTCCCTTCACGAGGAAGCACCCATCATGATGAAAGGACAACTCGCCGGCCTGATGCGCCAGGCCCAGCAGATGCAGGAAAACATGAAGAAGGCGCAGGACGCGCTGGCCGAGATCCTGGTCGAGGGCGCCTCGGGCGGCGGCCTGGTCAAGGTCACCATGACCTGCCGCCACGACGTCAAGCGCGTGGCCATCGACCCGTCCCTGCTGGGCGACGACAAGGACATGCTCGAAGACCTGGTGGCGGCCGCCTTCAACGACGCCCTGCGCAAGGCCGAAGCCACGGCCCAGGAGAAGATGGCGTCGGTGACCGCCGGCATGCCGCTGCCTCCCGGCATGAAGTTCCCGTTCTGACACCGTTCCGCCGGCGCCCGCCTTTTCCCACCGCTCCATGGACGCACAGCTGCCCGAACCCGAACCGCTGGTTTCGCTGATCGAGGCCCTCAGGCGCCTGCCCGGCGTCGGGGCGCGTTCGGCCCGGCGCATGGCCTACCACCTGCTCCAGCACGACCTGCAGGGCGCCGACATGCTCGGGCGCGCGCTGGCCGGCGCCGTGCGCAACCTGCGGCATTGCGCCCGCTGCAACGGCTTCACCGAAGAAGAGATCTGCGCCACCTGCGCCAATCCCAAGCGCGATGCCACCCAGCTCTGCATCGTGGAAACGCCGGCCGACCAGAACATGATCGAGTCCAGCCACGGCTACCGCGGCCTGTACTACGTGCTGATGGGCCGCGTGGCGCCGCTGGAGGGCATCGGTCCGCGCGAGCTGGATTTCGAGCGCGTGATCCGGCGCGCCACCGACGGCGTGGTGCAGGAGGTCATCCTGGCCACCAGCTTCACCGCCGAGGGCGAAACCACCGCCCATTTCCTGGGCGAGGCGCTGGCCGAGCGCGGCTTGCGCGTCACGCGCCTGGCGCGCGGCGTGCCGGCCGGCAGCGAACTCGAATACGTGGACGCGGGCACCATCGCCTGGGCCCTGATGGAACGCCGCAGCACCTAGGGGCGACACGCCCTGGCAGGGCCGCGGCAACGCACCGCGCCCGAATCCGACAAAGAGAGGAAGACAAGCAATGTCAGCGCTGACTGGCCTGAAAGTCCTGGAACTGGGCACGCTCATCGCGGGCCCCTTCGCCGCGCGCATCTTCGGCGAGTTCGGCGCCGACGTCATCAAGGTCGAAACCCCGCACGGCCCCGACGGCAAGGGCGGCGGCGACCCCATCCGCAGCTGGCGCCACCTGCACGAAGGCAATTCCCTGTGGTGGACCGTGCAGGCCCGCAACAAACGCTCCATCGCCCTCAACCTCAAGGATCCGCGCGCCCGGGAGATCGCGCGCCGGCTGGCCCTGGAGGCCGATGTGGTGGTCGAGAACTACCGGCCCGGCGTGCTGGAGAAGTGGGGGCTGGGCTACGAACAGCTCCGCGCCGTCAACCCCGCGCTCATCATGGTGCGCCTGTCGGGCTACGGACAGACCGGGCCCATGAAAGACCAGCCGGGCTTCGGCGCCATCGGCGAATCCATGGGCGGCCTGCGCTACGTCTCGGGCCATCCCGACCGCCCGCCGCTGCGGGTGGGCATTTCCATCGGCGATTCCATCGCGGCGCTGCATGGCGTGATCGGCGCCATGATGGCGCTGCGGCACCGCGACGCCACCGGCGGCCGGTGGAACGGCAAGACCGGCGAGGAATGCCGGGCCGGCCAGGGCCAGATGGTGGACGTGGCGCTGTACGAGGCGGTGTTCAACCTCATGGAAAGCCTGGTGCCGGAATACGACGTGGCGGGCGTGGTGCGCGAGCGCACCGGCGGCGCGCTGCCCGGCATCGTGCCGTCCAACACCTACACCACGCGCGACGGGCAGAACATCGTCATCGCCGGCAACGGCGACGCGATCTTCCACCGGCTGATGCGCGCCATCGGCCGCGACGACCTGGCCGAAGACCCCGAGCTGGTGCGCAACGACGGCCGCGCCCGGCGGGTGGAGGAGATCGACGGCGCCATCCAGCAATGGTGCGGCGGGCGCGGCATCGACGAGGCGCTGGCCGCGCTCAAGCAGGCCGACGTGCCGGTGGGCAAGATCTACAGCGTGGCCGACATGTTCTCCGATCCGCAGTTCCTCGCGCGCCGCATGATCGAGCAGCATCATTTCGCCGACGGCTCGCCCGTGAAGCTGCCGGCGGTGGTGCCCAAATTGTCCGAAACGCCAGGCGGCACGCGCTGGATCGGCCCCCGCTTAGGGGAACATACCGAGGAAGTCCTGAAATCGCTGGGGTATGATGCAGCGGCTATCGACGAGCTGGCCCAGACCGGCGCCATCGGTAGGCCCGTCGGCTGAAACGCCGCTTGCCCGGCGCCGGGGCGGCAGCGGCCCCGCCGACCAGATTCGCCGCGCCGCGCGCGGCTACCAAGGAGACGACAGATGTCATTTACCCGCCGTGAAGTGCTCAAGATGGCCGGCGCAGCCGGCGTCATGGGCATGGCTCCCGCCATCGTGCGCGCCCAGAAGCTGGAAAAGACCAAGGTCCAGATCGCCGTGGGCGGCAAGGCGCTCATCTACTACCTGCCGCTGACCATCGCCGAAGTGCGCGGCTATTTCAAGGACGAGGGCCTGGACGTCAGCATCGCCGACTTCGCCGGCGGCTCCAAGGCCCTGCAGGCCGTGGTCGGCGGCAGCGCCGACGTGGTGTCGGGCGCCTTCGAGCACACCCTGGCCATGCAGGCCAAGGGCCAGGCCTACCGCGCCTTCGTGCTGCAAGGCCGCGCGCCCATGATCGGCGTGGGCGTGTCCAAGAAGAACATGCCCGGCTACAAGGGCCCGGCCGACCTGAAAGGCAAGAAAATCGGCGTCACCGCGCCGGGCTCCTCCACCAACATGGTGGTGAGCTTCTTCCTGGCCAAGCACGGCCTGAAGGCTTCCGACGTGTCCATCATCGGCGTGGGCGCGGGCGCCGGCGCCGTGACGGCGCTGCGCAGCGGCCAGATCGACGCCATCTCCAACACGGACCCCGTGGTGTCCATGCTGGAAATGCCGGGCGACATCCAGGTCATCGTGGACACGCGCACGCTCAAGGACACGCAGGACATCTTCGGCGGCAACATGCCGGCGGGCTGCCTCTATGCGCCGCAGTCCTTCGTCGAGGCCAATCCCAACACGGTGCAGGCCCTCACCAACGCCATGGTGCGCGCCGACAAGTGGATCCAGAAGGCCGGCGCCGAGGAAATCGCCAAGGTCGTGCCGCAGAACTACCTGCTGGGCGACCCGGCGGTGTACAAGACCGCCATCTCCAAGAGCATGGAAGGCCTGTCGCCCGACGGCATCATTCCCGAGGACGGCGCGGCCACGGCGCTCAAGGCCCTGGCGGCTTTCACGCCCGGCTTCGACGCTTCCAAGATCGACGCCGCCAAGGTCTGGACCAACGAATTCGCGCGCCGCGCCAACGAGAAGTATCCCAATGGCTGAAGCCGCACTGTCGCTGGAAAACATTACCTGCACCTTTGTCTCTCGCGATGACCGCAGCCAGCGCTATACCGCGGTCCACGACACCACCCTGGCGATCGCCCCTGGCGAATTCGTCTCGGTGGTGGGCCCCACCGGCTGCGGCAAGTCCACCCTGCTCAACGTCAGCGCCGGCCTGCTCCAGCCCTCCTCGGGGCTGGTGCGGGTATTCGGCGAGCCGCTCAGCAGCATCAACGCGCGCGCCGGCTACATGTTCCAGGGCGAGGCGCTGCTGCCCTGGCGCAGCGCCCTGGACAACGTCATCGCCGGCCTGGAGTTCGCCGGCGTGGCGCGCGCCGAGGCGCTGGAGCGCGGCCGCGACTGGCTGCGCCGCGTGGGGCTGGGCGGCTTCGAGAACCGCTATCCGCACCAGATGTCCGGCGGCATGCGCAAGCGCGCCATGCTGGCCCAGACGCTGATCCGCGATCCCGACATCATCCTGATGGACGAGCCGTTTTCGGCGCTGGACATCCAGACGCGCCAGCTCATGGAAAACGAGGTGCTCGACCTCTGGATGGCCAAGCGCAAGGCGGTGCTGTTCATCACCCATGACCTGGACGAGGCCATCGCCATGAGCGACCGCGTGGTCGTGCTCTCGGCCGGCCCCGGCACCCATCCCATCGGGGAGTTCCATATCGACCTGCCGCGTCCGCGCGACGTGGCCGAAGTGCGCACCCATCCGCGTTTCGTGGAGCTGCATGCCGCCATCTGGGCGGTGCTGCGCGAAGAGGTGCTCAAAGGCTATGCCCAACAGAAGCGAGTCTGATTCATGCTGAAATCGATCAAAACCGGCTCCGCCAGCCTGCGCTTCTGGCAACTCCTGCTGTTGGTGGTCATCCTGGGCGTCTGGCACGTGGCTTCCAAGGATCCCAAGGTCGCGTTCTTTTTCGGGCAGCCGCTGGAAGTCTGGGGGCGCATCTGGGCCTGGTTCGTCACCAGCCGCGACATCTACACCCACTTGTGGGTGACGCTCAGCGAGACGGTGCTGGCCTTCTTCATCGGCACCATCACCGGCCTGGGCTGCGGCCTCTGGCTGGGCCTGTCGCCGGGCGCCAGCGCGGTGCTCGATCCCTACATCAAGGCCGCCAACTCCATGCCGCGCGTCATCCTGGCGCCCATCTTCGGCATGTGGTTCGGCCTGGGCATCTGGTCCAAGGTCGCGCTGGCTGTCACGCTGGTGTTCTTCATCGTGTTCTTCAACGTGTACCAGGGCGTGCGCGAAGTCAGCCCCACGCTGCTGGATAACGCCCGCATGCTGGGCGTGCGCCGCCGCCAGCTCCTGCGCCACGTCTACCTGCCCTCGGCGACGAGCTGGGTGTTCTCCAGCCTGCATACGTCGGTGGGCCTGGCCTTCGTGGGCGCGGTGGTGGGCGAGTACCTGGGCTCGGCCAGCGGCGTGGGCTATCTCATCCTGCAGGCCGAAGGCACGTTCGACGTGAACACCGTGTTCGCCGGCATCGTGGTTCTGACCGCATTCGCGCTGGTGCTGGACTACATCGTCGGGCTGGGCGAAAAGCGCCTCATGAAGTGGCAGCCCCGCACGGGCGAAACCGAGAAGATCTAGCGGGGCGCGGCGTCCTGCCGCGCGGGGGCGGTCATGCGGCGTTCTACCGGCACAGCGGCAGGCGCAGCGTCCAGCCCGCCGCATCGCGCTTGAGCGTCGCGCCGCTCGCCGCCGCCAGCAGTTCCACGTCTTCCCGGCCGACGGCGGGCTCGCGCCGGTCGCCGCCGGCCCTGCAGGAGGCGCGCAGCAATCCGGCTGCCGGCGCGCTCAGCTCCAGCTCGGCGTCTTCGGGCAGCGATTGCAGCAGATGCAGCAGCCAGGCCAGCGCCATATAGCGCGAGGCGTACTCCGGAAGCTCGGCGTGCGCGGCGCCGCGGGGCCAGTCGATATGCTGGCGCGATAGCAGCTGGTGCGAACATAGCAGCTTGCGGCAATCTTCGAGCAGGCGCTCCATGGTGGTGCGCGCGCCCTGGTCGGCCAGCCATTGGTCCAGCCCGCGGATGACGGCGACGCTGTCTTCCAGCATGGACGACAGCTCGCCCGCCAGTCGCTGCGAGCGCTGGGCCACGGCCTCCGCGCTTGCGCCCTCGGGCGCCTGGCGCAGCATGGCGGCCGCCAGCGTGCCGTTGGACAGCGGCCCCAGGATCTCGTGGCGCAGCACCGGGAAGACCTGGCCCAGCACCTTGAACCGCGCGCCCTCGGCCGCCAGCAGGCGCAGGGATGCGTCTTCGCGGCGGGCGGTTGCGGGCGGCCGGGGGGCGCTCATGGCGATGGCATTCACGCCGGCGCGCGCAGCAGGGCGAGCAGCGCGTCCGGATCGGCCGGTTTTTCCAGCCAGCCGTCGAACAGGCCGGCCGCCTCGTCGCGCCGTTCCTGGCGGGACAGGCCGCTCAGCGCATAGATGCGCAGCGGCGCGCCGTTTTCGCGCAGGCGGCGCGCCAGTTCGTAGCCGTCCATGTCGGGCAGCAGAATGTCGGCGACCACGGCGTGCGGCGCGAAGTCGCCCACGGTTTCCAGCGCCTGGGCGGCCGTGCCCGCCCAACGGGCCTGCACGCCCGACAGGCCGAGGAATTCGGCCAGCAGCTCCGCGCTCACTTCGTTGTCGTCGACCAGCAGGACGCGCATGGGGGGCTCGGTTTCCAAGAATCGCTCCAGCAATCAGGCGCAGCCGCCGGCGGACTCGCCGCGCGGCAGGGTAACGGTAAAGGCCACCAGGCCGTCGCGGCACTCGACCTCCAGCGTTCCGCCGTGGTCGCGGACCACCTGGTCGGCAATGTACAGGCCCAGCCCCAGCCCGCTGCGGTTGCGCGACTGGCCCAGCGACTCCGGCTTGAAAGGCGTGAACAAGTGCGCCATCACCTCGTCGGGAATGGGGCCGCCATGGTTGACCACGCTCAGGCGCACGCCATCGTCCATGGCATGCGCCCGGACCCGGATGGGCTGGCGCGGCGCGCCGTGCTGGCGCGCGTTGCTCAGGAGATTGGTGACGACCTGCGCGATACGGTCGGTGTCGGCCATGAGCGTCAGGCCGGGCGCGATCTCGGGTTCGATGAGCAGGCCGGGATAGGCCTGCCGCTTTTCCTCGATGAGGCCGCGCAGCAGCTCGGTCAGGTCGCATGGCCGCTTCTCGATGCCCAGGCCCAGGCCGCCCTGCAGGCGCGACAGGTCCAGCACCTGCGAGATCAGGCGCTGCATGCGGCCGCTCGAATAGCGGATGCGCTCCCCCATGCGCGCGCCGCCGTCGGTGCGCGACAGCAGCGTGGCCGCCATGGATATGGATTGCAGCGGGTCGCGCAGATCGTGTCCCAGCATCGCGAGCAGCGCGGTGCGGGCCCGGTCCACGTCGGCGGCGCGGCTGGTGGCGATGTGCGACAGCTCGTCGCGCAGATTGTCGGCCGCGGCCAGCTCCTCGGGCAGCCATGGCGCGCAGGTATTGCGCACGCCTTCGCGCCAGGATTCGAAAGACCCGCCCGGCGTCGGGCGCGGGCCGGACGGCCCCGCGGCATGCGGCGGTTCGGGCGCGCTGCCCCAGGCGCCGGTGTCGAACCGTTCCTTGCGCAGCCAGATCAGCCAACCCTTGTTCATGGGATCGAACTTGCAGGCCAGCAGGCCGGCATAGGGCACCAGATCGGTCTGGAGCGCGGGATAGTCGCGCGCGATGCACGGCGTGTGCACCAGGCGCTGGCCGCTCTGGTCCAGCGCGCAGAGGATGCCCGCGAGTTCGCCGCGCGGGGCGATGCCGCCGAACACGGTGACGCTGTTGCCCCACAGGCAGAGCGCGGCATCGCAAGGCAGCAGCGAGGCCGGCGTTTCTGCGCCTTCGGCCAGCGCGTCGCGCACGTTCTCGGTGTTGGAGACGCGCTCCGCCAGCCTGCTCACCAGCCCGTCGGTGCGTTGCGAATACCGCGAGCGTTCGCGGCCCTCGATGGTTGCCAGCGACGCCGACAGCACCTGGGCCAGCGCCTCGCAGGCCAGGCGCGCGGGGTGCGGCAGGGCCCGCGGCTGGCGGTGGTGGCAGGCGATCATGCCCCACAGCCTCCCGTCTATCGCCAGCGACAGGCTCATCGATGCCCGCACGCCCATGTTGTCCATGTATTCCAGGTGCACCGGCGACACGCTGCGCAGGACGCAGAAGCTCATGTCCAGCGGCGGCGCGCCCGGCTCGCCGAGCACGCGCACGGGCTGGTATTGCGCGTCGTGGATCAGGCGCAGGATGTTGGCGGCGTAGCGCCGGCGGGCCTGCGCGGGAATGTCGCCGGCGGGGTAGCGCCGGCCCGTCCAGTCATCGAGCGCGGGGTTGCGCGCCTCCACGACGATTTCGCCGCTGTCGTCGGGATGGAAGCGGCAGGCCATGACCCGGTCGTAGCCGGTGGCGTGCCGGACTTCCCGCACCGCGCGTTCCAGCAGGCCGGCGACGTCCTGCTGATGCCGGATCCGTTCCAGGGCGCGGTAGATCGCGGCAGGTTCCACCGAGGCGGTGCACGGGCCGCGCGCTTCCAGTTCCACGGTCAGCAGGCCCTGCGCGTTGCGGTGGAAGATGGCGTCGTGGACGACGCCGCCGATCGCCAGCGTCACGGGGTCGAAGGGGGATTCTCCGTCCCGCAGGCTGCGCGCGAGCGCGTCTTCCAGGACGGGCGGCAGGGCCCCGGACGGGCAGGGCCGGCCGGGCGCGAGGCCGGCATCCAGCGCCCCGGCGGCGTTCTCGCTGGCGTAGCGCAACACGCCGTCGGCGTCGAACGCAAGCAGCAGGCCCCGAGGCTGGATCGCGCCCGGGATGTGGACGGGATCACGTTCACAATTGGCGAGCGTGACCGCGGGAGGAGAGGGGGTGGGCGCTGTCATTCTGGGAGAAGGAAGGCGGCGCTGTCTGATGTCATTATGTCAAAATTGTCAGCGTTCTTGTAAGAATGTGCGCTTCCTTTGCAGGGCCGCCCGTGCCCCCTGTGCGGCCAGGCGCGCAGCGCGGCTGCGCGCCGCCCGCCGCGCCTGCGGGCGGCGTCAGCCCCGCTGGGCCTCGATCAGGCCGTCCAGCTTTTCGGCGTCGGCCACGAACTGGCGTATGCCTTCGGAAAGCTTGTCGGTGGCCATGGCGTCCTGGTTCAGCAGGGTGCGGAAACTGACCTCGTCGGCGGGAACGCGTTCGATGTCCGCGGGCAGCCGGTCGGGGCTGAGCTGCGCGGGGGCGTCTCCCTCGGTGTCGGCCAGCTTGCGCAGCAGCTCGGGGCTGATGGTGAGCAGGTCGCAGCCCGACAGCGCCAGGATCTGGCCCACGTTGCGGAAGCTGGCGCCCATGATCTCGGTTTCGATGCCGAAGCGCTTGTAATAGTGGTAGATACGGGTCACGGACTGCACGCCCGGGTCGTTGGCGCCGGCATGCTCGTCCTCGGCCCAGGCGGCGCCGGCCGCCTTCTTGTGCCAGTCGTAGATGCGGCCCACGAAGGGCGAGATCAGCTGCGCGCCGGCATCGGCGCAGGCCACGGCCTGCGGCAGCGAGAACAGCAGCGTGAGGTTGCAGTGCACACCTTCGGCCTGCAGCGCGCGGGCGGCCTGTATGCCTTCCCAGGTGGAGGCGATCTTGATGAGCACGCGCTCGCGCGGCACGCCGGCGGCTTCGTAGAGGGCGACCAGGGCGCGGGCGCGCTCGATGGTGCCGCGCGTGTCGAAGGAAAGGCGCGCGTCCACTTCCGTGGACACCCGGCCCGGCACGATGTCGAGAATGGCCCGCCCGAAAGCCACCAGCAGCCGGTCCATGAGCTCGGCGGTGGAGGCGCCCCGGTGGTCGCGCGCGGTCTGCTCCAGCAGCGGGCGGTACGCTTCCTGCTGCACGGCCTTGAGAATAAGGGACGGGTTGGTGGTGGCGTCGGTGGGACGCAGGGCCTTCATGGCCTCGAAATCGCCCGTGTCGGCGATGACGGTGGTGTGGTTGCGCAGGGCGTCTAACTGGCTGGGCATACGGTACGGCTCCGGTGCTGCTCACGGCGGGTTGAACGGAAAGAGAACCAAGCGTATCACCGCCTTGCCGCCCGCGCTGCCCGTTCTATGGCCGAGGCCGCCGCCAACCGGCCGGATCGCCCGTTCCGGCCTTGCCTGGCGCGGTTTTCCGGGGAAAATGGCCGCTCAAGGTATAATTCGAAGGTTTGATTATCGATTCTGAAAACCGGGGTTTACTGTGCTGCCGCAACTTTTTCCCGAGGGGATCAACCGCTTCCCTCCTGCAATTCTGGCTCTGGCGGACGGTACCATCTTTCGAGGCGTGTCGATCGGTGCGCCTGGCCATACTGTCGCCGAGGTGGTGTTCAACACCGCCATGACCGGGTACCAGGAAATTCTCACCGATCCCAGCTACAGCGGCCAGATGGTCACGCTGACCTATCCGCACATCGGCAATACCGGCGTCAACAAGGAAGACGTGGAGTCCCGCCGCGTTTATGCCGCCGGCCTGGTGGTGCGCGACTGCCCCGCCCGCGTGTCGAATTTCCGCGCCACGCAGTCCCTGCCCGAGTATCTGGCCGAGCAGGGCATCGTCGCCATTTCCGGCATCGACACCCGCAAGCTCACGCGCATCCTGCGCGAGAAGGGCGCCCAGGGCGCCTGCATTCTGGTCGGCACCGACGCCGAGCGCGCCGTCGAACTGGCGCAGGGCTTTCCCGGCATGGCGGGCCAGGACCTGGCCAAGGTCGTGTCCATCAAGGAAAACCTCGACTGGCAGGAAGGCACCTGGCGGCTGGGCCAGGGCTACGGCTCGCCCGAGCAGTCGCGCTTCCATGCCGTGGCCTATGACTACGGCGTGAAGAGCAACATCCTGCGCCTGCTGGCCGACCGCGGCTGCCGCATCACGCTGGTGCCGGCCGAGACGCCCGCCGACGAAGTCTTCAAGCTCCAGCCCGACGGCGTGTTCCTGTCCAACGGCCCCGGCGATCCCGAGCCCTGCGACTACGCCATCGAGGCCACCCGCGCCTTCATCGACCGCAAGCTGCCGCTCTTCGGCATCTGCCTGGGCCATCAGCTCATGGGCCTGGCCGTCGGCGGCAAGACCATCAAGATGAAGACCGGCCACCACGGCGCCAACCACCCCGTGCAGGACGTGGACACCAAGCGGGTGTACATCACCAGCCAGAACCACGGCTTCGCGGTGGATCCGGCCAGCCTGCCGGCCAACGCGCGCGTCACCCACATCTCGCTGTTCGACGGCACGCTGCAGGGCTTCGAGCTCACCGACCGTCCGGCATTCTGCTTCCAGGGCCACCCGGAAGCCAGCCCTGGCCCGCACGACATCATCGAACTGTTCGACAAGTTCATCACCCTGATGGCCGGCCAAAAGTAAAGACTGCATCATGCCCAAGCGTACAGACATAAAAAGCATTCTCATCATCGGCGCCGGCCCCATCATCATCGGGCAGGCGTGCGAATTCGACTATTCCGGCGCGCAGGCGTGCAAGGCGCTCAAGGCCGAGGGCTATCGCACCATCCTGGTGAACAGCAACCCGGCCACCATCATGACCGACCCGGAAACGGCCGACGTCACGTACATCGAGCCCATCACCTGGCAGGCCGTCGAGAAGATCATCGAGCGCGAGAAGCCCGATGCGCTGCTGCCCACCATGGGCGGCCAGACCGCGCTGAACTGCGCGCTGGACCTCGCCCACCACGGCGTGCTGAAGAAGCACAACGTGGAGCTCATCGGCGCCAACGAGCACGCCATCGAGAAGGCCGAAGACCGCCAGAAGTTCAAGCAGGCCATGACCGACATCGGCCTGGAATCGGCCAAGTCGGGCGTGGCCCACACCATGGACGAGGCCTGGGACGTCCAGCGTCGCATCGCCGCCGAGCTCGGCACCTCGGGCTTTCCCGTCGTGATCCGGCCCAGCTTCACGCTGGGCGGCACGGGCGGCGGCATCGCCTACAACGCCGAGGAATTCGAAACCATCTGCCGCCGCGGCCTCGAAGCCTCGCCCACCAGCGAGCTGCTGATCGAGGAATCACTGCTGGGCTGGAAGGAATTCGAAATGGAAGTGGTCCGCGACAAGGCGGACAACTGCATCATCGTGTGCTCCATCGAGAACCTCGACCCCATGGGCGTGCACACGGGCGACTCCATCACCGTGGCGCCGGCGCAGACGCTGACCGACAAGGAATACCAGATCATGCGCGACGCATCGATCGCGGTATTGCGCGAGATCGGCGTGGACACCGGCGGCTCCAACGTGCAGTTCGCCGTCAATCCCAAGAACGGCCGCATGATCGTCATCGAGATGAACCCGCGCGTGTCGCGTTCGTCCGCCCTGGCCTCCAAGGCCACGGGCTTTCCCATCGCCAAGGTCGCCGCGCGCCTGGCCGTGGGCTACACGCTCGATGAACTCAAGAACGAAATCACCGGCGGCGCCACGCCCGCCTCGTTCGAGCCCTCCATCGACTACGTCGTCACCAAGGTGCCGCGCTTCGCGTTCGAGAAGTTCCCGCAGGCCGACGCGCGCCTGACCACGCAGATGAAGTCCGTGGGCGAAGTCATGGCCATCGGCCGCACATTCCAGGAATCCTTCCAGAAGGCCCTGCGCGGCCTGGAAGTGGGCGTGGACGGCCTGAACCAGAAAACCACCGACCGCGAGAAGCTGCAGGTGGAGCTGGGCGAGCCCGGCCCCGAGCGCATCTGGTACGTGGGCGACGCCTTCGCGCAAGGGTTCTCCCTCGAAGAAGTGCACAACATCACGCACATCGACCCGTGGTTCCTGTCGCAGATCAAGGAAATCGTCGACATCGAGCTGGCGCTCGAGCAGAAGACGCTGGCCGACCTCGACTACGCCACGCTGTGGGAGCTCAAGCGCCGCGGCTTCTCCGACCGCCGCCTCGCCTTCCTGCTGGATTCCTCCGAATCCGAAGTGCGCAAGCTGCGTCACCAGCTGAACGTGCGCCCCGTATACAAGCGCGTGGACACCTGCGCGGCCGAGTTCGCCACCCGCACCGCCTACATGTACTCCACCTACGAGGAGGAGTGCGAGGCCGCGCCCACCGACCGCAAGAAGATCGTGGTGCTGGGCGGCGGGCCGAACCGCATCGGCCAGGGCATCGAGTTCGACTATTGCTGCGTGCATGCCGCGCTGGCGCTGCGCGAAGATGGCTATGAAACCATCATGGTCAACTGCAACCCGGAGACGGTGTCCACCGACTACGACACCTCCGACCGCCTCTACTTCGAGCCGCTGACGCTCGAAGACGTGCTGGAGATCGTCCACAAGGAAAACCCCGTGGGCATGATCGTCCAGTACGGCGGCCAGACGCCGCTGAAGCTGGCCCGCGCGCTGGAAGCCAACGGCGTGCCCATCATCGGCACCAGCCCCGAATCCATCGACGTGGCCGAAGACCGCGAGCGCTTCCAGAAGCTGCTCAACAAGCTCGGCCTGCGCCAGCCGCCCAACCGCACCGCCCGCACCGAGGGCGAGGCCCTGGCCCACGCCGCCGAGATCGGCTATCCGCTGGTGGTGCGCCCCAGCTACGTGCTGGGCGGCCGCGCCATGGAAATCGTGCATGAGCAGCAGGATCTCGAACGCTACATGCGCGAGGCCGTGAAGGTCAGCAACGATTCCCCCGTGCTGCTCGACCGCTTCCTGAACAACGCCACCGAAGTCGACGTGGACTGCCTGGCCGACGGCGAAACCGTCTTCATCGGCGGCGTCATGGAACACATCGAGCAGGCCGGCGTGCACTCCGGCGACTCGGCCTGCAGCCTGCCGCCGTATTCGCTGTCGGCCGACGTCATCGCCGAGATCAAGCGCCAGACCTCCATGATGGCCAAGGCGCTGAACGTCTGCGGCCTCATGAACGTGCAGTTCGCCATCCAGGGCGGCGACGTCTACGTGCTGGAAGTCAATCCGCGCGCCTCGCGCACGGTGCCCTACGTGTCCAAGGCCACGGGCCTGCAGCTTGCCAAGATCGCCGCCCGCGCCATGGCGGGCCGCACGCTGGCCGACCAGGGCGTCTCCAAGGAAGTGGTGCCCTCGTACTTCTCGGTCAAGGAAGCCGTGTTCCCCTTCGTGAAGTTCCCGGGCGTGGACACCATCCTGGGACCCGAAATGAAGTCCACCGGCGAGGTCATGGGCGTGGGCCAGAGCTTCGGCGAAGCTTTCGTGAAGTCCCAGCTGGCCGCGGGCGTGCGCCTGCCCGAATCGGGCACGGTGTTCATCAGCGTGAAGAACCAGGACAAGCCCCGTGCGGTGGAAGTCGCCCGCGGCCTGCATGCCCTGGGCTTCAAGCTGGTGGCCACGCGCGGCACGGCCGCCGAGATCGAGGCCGCCGGCATCCCCGTGCAGACGGTCAACAAGGTCACCGAAGGCCGTCCGCACATCGTGGACATGGTGAAGAACGGCGAAATCGCGCTGGTTATCAATACGGTCGAGGAGCGCCGCAACGCCATCGCCGATTCGCGCACCATCCGCACGCAGGCGCTGGCCGCGCGCGTCACTTTCTTCACCACCATCGCCGGCGCCCGCGCGGCCGTGGAGGGCATGCAATATCTGCGTCAGGGGCTGGGCCTGCAGGTGTATCCGCTGCAGGAACTGCACGCCGGGCTCGCAGCGCAGTAAAGGCAAGGGGTGCGCCCGCGCGCCCCTTGCTCAGCACCGGAGGTATGCAATGAAGTGGTTCATCCTGGCGTTGTTCGCCGTATGCGCAACAGTCGTGCATTTCCGTGGCCGCGTCAGGCACAGGTTTTCGCGGCAGGCGCTGGATCATTCCACGTTCACGGCGCCCCTGAACTGCTTCATGTACGCCTTTTCCGGCGTGCCCAACAAGCCCTATCTTTCCCTGGACGCCTTCCCGGAGCTGAAGGTGCTGCTGGAGCGCTGCGACGACATCCGCGCGGAAGCCATGCGCCTGTATGGCGACGGCCACATCAAGGCTTCCAGCAAGTACAACGACGCGGGCTTCAACTCGTTCTTCAAGAGCGGCTGGAAGCGCTTCTACCTGAAGTGGTACGACGCCGACCACCCCTCGGCCAACGAGCTCTGCCCCATCACGACCCGGCTGCTGGCCGACATTCCCACCATCAAGGCGGCCATGTTCGCGGCCCTGCCTCCCGGCAGCCGGTTGCCCCGCCACCGCGATCCCTACGCGGGCTCGCTGCGCTTTCACATGGGCCTCATCACGCCCAACAGCCCCGATTGCTACATCAACGTCGACGGGCAGGACTACTACTGGCGCGATGGCGAGGCGGTGGTCTTCGACGAAACCTTCATCCACTACGCCGAAAACAAGACCGACCAGAACCGCATCATCCTGTTCGCCGACGTCGAGCGTCCCATGCGCTACCGCTGGGCGCAGGCTTTCAATCGCAAGGTGGGCGGCTTCCTGCTGCGCGCGGCGGCCTCTCCCAACCAGGAAGGCGACGCCACTGGCGGCATCAACCGCATCTTCGGCGCGGTGTACGCCGTGCGGCGTTTCGGCAAGTCGCTCAAGAAAAAGAGCAAGCCCCTGTATTACCTGTCGAAATGGGCGCTCGTGGCGGCCATTTTTGCGCTGATCTTTCTTTGAACCCGGCGCGGCCGCGTTCCCGGCGGCAAACCACCGGCCGGTTGCGGCCGGCCGTCCGCGCCTGCAGCTGCCTACTTCTTGGAGCCCGGCATGCAACGAGTTTTCATCACCGGCGCCAGCAGCGGGCTCGGCCGCGCCCTGGCCGAACGCTACGCGGCGGCCGGCGCCACGCTGGGCTTGCTGGGCAGGCGGCAGGAGGCGCTGGCCGAACTGGCGGACCGCCTGCCGGGCGCGCACCGCTGCTACGCCGTGGACGTGCGCGACCGCCAGGCGCTGCACGCGGCGGCCAGGGATTTCCTGGCCTTCTGCCAGGGCAGGGTGGACGTGGTGATCGCCAGCGCCGGCATCAGTGCGGGCACGCTGACCGGCCATGAAGAAGATTACGAGGTGTTCAAGGCCATCGTCGACACCAACCTGCTGGCCACGGTGGCGACCTTCGAGCCTTTCGTGGAGCCGATGCGGGCCGCCGGCTCGGGCACGCTGGTCGGCATCGCCAGCGTGGCCGGCATACGCGGCCTGCCGGGCGCGGGCGCCTATAGCGCCTCGAAATCGGCGGTCATCACCTATTGCGAAAGCCTGCGGCTGGAGCTGGCCGGGGCCGGCATCAAGGTGGTCACCATCGCGCCCGGGTACATCCGCACGGCCATGACCGCGCGCAATCCCTACTCGATGCCTTTCCTGATGGACGCCGGCGATTTCGCACGGCGCGCGGCGGCGGCGATCGGGCGGGGCGTTTCGTACACGGTGATTCCCTGGCAGATGGGCGTGGTGGCCAGGCTGATGCGCCTGCTGCCCAATGCCCTCTACGACCGGCTGGCGCGCAACGCGCCGCGCAAGCCGCGCAGCGCCACGCGCCAGGGTTGACACGCTAGGGCACGACGTCGTCGGCCGGGGCGCCCGCCACGTGCGCGACATCGCCCCAGTCCAGCACCCGCCAGCGGCGGTCTTTCACGCCCACCCGATTGATGCTCACGTTGAGCAAGGCGGCATCGCGCGGGCCGTCGAGCGGCACGCCGCTGGCGTGGCGCCAGATGATGTCCAGCACCCCGCCGTGGGTGAATGCCAGGATGCGCTCGCCGGCGTGGCGGCTGGCCACGTCGTCCACGGTGGCGACGATGCGCGCCTGGAACTGGCCCAAGGTCTCGCCGCCGTCCAGCGCGCGCAGCGGGTCGCGGCTTTTCCAGGCGGCCGCGGCTTCCGGCGCCAGCACGTCGATGCGGTCCATCTCCAGCCCTTCGAGCACGCCGAAGCCGCGCTCGCGGATGCCCGGCTCCACCCGCACGCGCAGCCCCAGCAGCTCGGCTACCGGCCGCGCGGTGTCGTGGGCCCGCTGCAGGTCGCTGGTGTAGAGCGCATGGAACGGCGTTTCCCGCGCTTGCGCGCCGAGGCGCGCGGCCAGCATCCCGGCCTGTTCGCGGCCAGAATCGTTCAGGGGAATGTCCTGCCAGCCCTGCAGGCGCCGCTGGCGGTTCCAGTCGGTTTCGCCGTGGCGGATGAACCAGATTTCAGTCATGGAAATGAATCGGATGGATGAAAAATGCGGGCGGCGCCCGGCGGGCCTCATTCCCGTTCCAGGGGATGGGGCCCGCCGGGCGCCTCCGGCGCGATGGGCGCGCGCGGTTTCCAGATGGCCTGGATGATGGAGCTTAACGCGACCAGGGCCGGCTCGCCAGCGCGCTCCGGGGGCTGGATGAAACCCAGGGTGGCGTCGGCCCGCGTCTGGCCCCATACCGTGAAATCGCCGCTGGCCGCGCCGGCCAGCGCCGTCTCCTCGCGCAGCAGGGCGCATCCGGCGCCCGCGCGCACCAGCGCGTCGAGGTTGGCCTGGTCGTCGTTCTGCATCACGATGCGGGGCGCGAGTCCGTGGCGCTCGAACATGTCGCGCAGCAGCAGGTGCGTGTGGCTGCCGGGCGGCCCGTCCAGCCAAGGAAGCTGCGCCACTTCGCGCCAGCCGCCGCGCTTGAGCACGGCCGCGTGCTCCTTGGCCAGCGCGATGCGGTAGCGCACGCTGCGCAGCGGCGTCCACAGCACGCCGCGCGGCGGATGCGCGGCAATGGTGAGCGCGGCCGGCAGGCGGCCGGTGCTGACCTGTTCGGCCAGCGTGGCGGCGGGCAGGGTCTGGGTCTTGAGTTCGATGAGCGGCAGCCGCTGCGTGACCGCCGCCGCCAGCTCGCCCAGCCGGAGAAAATCCGGCTGTTCGCTCGGCATGCCCAGTTCGATCTGGCCCTGCAGGCTGCCTTGGAGCTGCTGCGCCTCGGCCTTGAACTGCGCGCCCAGCACCAGCAGCGATTCGGCGGTGGGCAGCAGGATCTCGCCCGCCTTGGCCAGCGTGAGCCGGCCGCCGCTGCGGTCGAACAGCGCCACCCCCAGGCTTTGCTCCAGCGCCTTGATCTGCGCCGTCACCGCGGGCTGCGTCAGCGAAAGCGCCTCGGCAGCCTTGGTCAGGCTGCCTACGCGCGCGACCGTGACGAAGGCGCGGATCTGGTAGATTTCCATCGGCCCGCGCGGCTCAGGCCGCCAGCAGGCGCACCTGGGTCGGCTCCAGTCCGACCGATACCGGCGCGCCCACGGGGAAGGGCGACAGACCGGCCAGATGCGACTGGTCGGCCGTGAGCCGCTGCTCGCCCACCTGCACCTGGTAGCGCGTGAACTCGCCCAGGAACTCGCTGCTGGCCACCACGCCGGGCAGCCACACGTAGCGCGCGTCGCCCAGCCCGTCGGCCATTTCGATCTGCACGGTGTGCGGCCGGAAGCTCGCGGCCAGGCGCGCGCCGGCCGGCGCTTCGCCGGTCAGCGGCAGGTGCAGCTCGCCCACGCCGTCCACGGCCAGCACCAGGCTGCTGCTGCGGCGCTCGCGCACGTCGCCTTCCAGCACGTTCATGGTGCCCACGAAATTGGCCACGAAGCGGTTGACAGGATAGTCGAACAGGGTGCTGGGCGTGCCGATCTGCTGCACCACGCCGTGGTCCAGCACCGCCATGCGGTCGGCGGTGGTCATGGCTTCTTCCTGGTCGTGCGTGACGAAAATGGTGGTGATGCCCAGGCGGCGCTGCAGGCTGAGCAGGTCCTGGCGCATCTGCACGCGCAGCTTCTTGTCCAGGTTCGACAGCGGCTCGTCCAGCAGCAGCACCTGCGGCTCGATCACGATGGTGCGCGCCAGCGCCACGCGCTGCTGCTGCCCGCCCGACAACTGGTTGGGGCGGCGCTTGCCGTACTGGCCCAGCCCCACCAGTTCGAGCGCGGCCTCGACACGGCTGCGGATCTCGTTGCGCGGCAGGCGCCGCTCGACCAGTCCGAACGCCACGTTGTCCCAGACCGTCATGTGCGGCCAGAGCGCATAGTTCTGGAACACCATGCCGATGTTGCGGTTCCAGGGCGGCGTGCCGCTGATGTCCTTGCCGTCGACCAGCAGTTGGCCGTGCGTGTGCCGGTTGAAGCCCGCGATCAGGCGCAGCAGGGTGGACTTGCCCGATCCGGACGGCCCCAGCAGGGCGAAGAACTCTCCCGGCTCGATGCTGATGTTCACGTCCTTGAGCACTTCCGTCTTGCCATAGGACAGCCGGATATTCCGGCACTCGACGCTGACCTTCTTCATGCGCTTTCCTCTTCGTTGCGGGCTGGGCGCTGGCGCGCCTGCGCGCGCTCCACCAGCAGGTGCGATACGTAGGTGCCGACGGCCACCGCGGCCACGGCCAGCACGCCCAGCGCGGCGCCGGGGCCGCGGCCGGCCGCGCTCTGCATGTACAGATAAATGCCATAGCTCATGGGAGCCTGGCTATCCCGGGTAACCAGCATGATGGTGGCCGACAGCTCCACGGCCGCCGTGACGAAGCTGGTGACGAACCCCGCCAGCATGCCGCCCGCCATCAGCGGCACCACCACGCGCCGGATGGTGGACAGGCGCGTGGCGCCCACCGATTGCGCGGCTTCTTCGAGCGACACGTTGATCTGCTGCAGCGCGGCCACGCAGGAACGCAGCGCGTAGGGCAGGCGCCGCACGGAATAGGCGAGCATGATGATGATCCACGACGAGGTCAGCAGCGTGCCGGCGCCCGGCAGTTCCACGCCGCGGAAGGTGCGCAGGTAGCCGATGGCCAGCACGATGCCGGGAATCGCCAGCGCCGCCGAGGCCATGAAGTCCAGCCATTGGCGCGCGGGCAGGCGGGTGCGCAGCATCAGGTAGGCGATGGCCGTGCCCAGCGCCACGTCCAGGCCGGCCGCCAGGCCGCAGTAGAGCAGCGTGTTGGCGATCATGCCGCGTGATTCGGAAAACACCGCCGCGTAGTGGGCCAGCGTGTAGCCGTCGGGCAGCGGCGCGTAGCTCCAGACGCTGGCCAGCGAAAGCAGCAGCACGCCCAGGTGGGGCGAGAGCACCAGCAGCAGCACCAGGATGATCCAGGCATAGGCCAGCACGCTTTCGACGGGCCGCAGGCGGCGCTTCTGGATGGAATTGCCGCCCTTTTGCAGCGTGGAATAGTCGCGTCCCTTGAGCACCCGGGCCGACAGCCAGAGCGCCAGGATCGAAAAACCGATCATGATGACGCTGATCACATAGCCCAGCGGATCTTCCAGCCCGACCTGGGTGATGCGCAGGTAGGCCTGCGGCGCCAGCATGTTGGTGATGCCCAGCACCAGCGGCGTGCCCAGGTCGTCGAACACTTTCACGAACACCAGCGAGGCGCCGGCGATGTAGCCGGGCAGCGCGAGCGGGAAGATGACGCGGTAGAACAGCCGGAAGCCGCGCGAGCCCAGGTTGAAGGCCGCTTCCTCCATGGAGCCGTCGATGTTGCGCAGCGCCACCACCAGGTTCATGAGGATGAACGGGAAATAGTGCAGCGCTTCGACGAAGATGACGCCGTTGAGCCCTTCCATGAAAGGCACGGTGATGCCGAACCCGTCGTCCAGCAGCAGGTTCACGCTGCCCGAGCGGCCGAACAGGAGCTGCATGGCCACCGCGCCCACGAAGGGCGGCATGATGAGCGGCAGCACGCCCAGGGTCTGGATCAGCAGCGCGCCGCGGAAGTCGAAGCGCACGGTGAAGTATGCCAGCGGCACGGCGATGAGCGAGGCCAGCAGCGCCGACCAGCCCGCCACGTACAGGCTGTTGAAGAACGCTTCGCGCATCAGGGGCTGGTTGAAGAAGGCGCCGAAATGGCCCGTGGTCAGGCTGCCGTCCGCGTTGACGAAAGCGCTGTAGAACACGGTGCCGACCGGCACCGCCAGGAACAGCAGCAGAAAGCCGAACACCAGCAGCGCCGTCAGCACGGGGCCGGCGGACAGGCGCGAATAGCCCGAATGATTCATCGAGATTCCCGTAATGCGTGTCAGGAAAAGCGCGGGGCGCGGCGGACCGGCCGCGGGCCCCGCGCGGCGGGGTGCGGCCTACAGCGACATGGCCTCGCGGGCGAGCCTGGCGGCTTCCTCGTAGTTGGCCTTGGCCTTGCCGTTCCATTCGCCTTCGAGCTGCGTGATCTTCTGGTTCACGGCAGCGTCTTTCTTATTGCCGCCGAAGATCGCGAGGAACTGCGGGTCGGCGGCCTGCTTGCCGTCGATCAGCGGGGTCCAGGCCAGCTTGCGCGCGCGCTCGAGCAGCTCGGCGGCCTTGCCGGAGCGGGCCTTTTCGCCGAGCCTGGCCTCGGCGTCGTAGATGGCCTTGGTGGCCGTCTGCAGCTCTTTCAGGCGGAACGTGACGGTCTGGTCATAGAGCGACTGCACCACGTAATAGCGCGACTGCGAGAGCTCGGCGTCGAAATGCACCTTGCTGCGCCTGGCGATCTCGGACGGATCGGGATAGCCTTCCGGAATCTTGCCGGCCAATTGCGAATACGGCAGCACGGGCAGGCGCGAGATCCTGGGCTCCAGCAGCAGCTCCTGGCCGGCCTTGCTGAGCGTGAACGCGATGAACTTCTTGCCTTCCTCGGTGTTCTTCGCGCCGTCGATCAGGGCGATGTTGGCCGGCACGATGGCGGTTTCCTCGGGGTACACGAAATCGACGGGAAACTTGGAATACTTGCTCGACAGGCCGAAGAAGTCGATCACCGGCCCCGCGCCGAACTGGCCGTTGTTCACGCCGTCGGGCACGCCGAAAGAGCGCTCCGTGATGGCGCTGGCGTTGCCCGACATGCGCAGCAGCGTGCGCCAGCCCTCGTCCCAGCCCTCGCCCTGCAGGATGGTTTCCACCGTGAGGTGCATGGTGCCCGAGCGCGACGGCGAGGTGGTGCCCACGTGGCCGAACCATTCGGGTGCCAGCAGGTCTTTCCATTGCCGGGGGGCGGGCAGCTTGTGCGCCTTGATGTAGCGCGTGTTGTACATGATGCCGTAGCCCGCCAGCGCCTGCCCCAGGTACATGCCGCCGGGGTCGTTGACGGGATAGCTGCCGATCTTGTCGGGCACGTCCTTGTTGGCCAGGCTGGAAGCGTTGGCCAGCAGCTTGTCGCGGCCCAGCACTTCGAAGGCGTCGGGCGCGCTGGCCCAGAACACTTCCGGCCGCTGGCCCGCCGGCGTCTCGCGCACGTAGGCGATTCCCGACACCGTGTTCTTGTTGAGGATTTCCAGCTTGATGTCGGGGTTGGTCTTCTCGAAGGCCGTCTTGTAGGCCTGGGTGAGATCCTTGGGGAAGGAGGTAATGACCGTGACGGTGCCGGCCAGGGCGGGCGCGCAGGCCGCCAGCAGCGCCCCCGCAAGGGCAGTGCGCATCGCAAGCATGGTTTGTCTCCGTAGTGTTTGAATTGTCCGGAGACGGTAACGGCCTATTGCCAGGCCGTCCAATCACAAATTTTGATACGGGCCATCACCGGGCTAGGCCGTGGCCGAGATTCCGCCGCCGGCGGCGGCCGCCGCGGCCTTGGCCTGCATGGCCATGATCTTCTGGATCTGGCCCATGATCTGGACGGCCTGCGCATTCAGCGCCTGGATCTGCTGCGCCTTCTGCTCGGCCGGCAGCCCGCTGGACTGCACCTTGGCGATCTGCTGCTGGATGCGCTTGAGCTGGCGCTGCAACTCCTTGATCTGGCGCGTGTATTCGTCTTCGTTGTCGCTGGAGGAGGTTTCCTGCGCGCCGCCCACGCTCGGGCCGCCGCCCGCGCCCTTGGCGTTCACCCGCAGGGCGCCCGTTGCGGAAACCGCGACCGTTTCCTGGGAACCGCCCTCGTCCTGGCTGCCGCGCTTAGCGTCTTTCTCGGCCTGGATCTTCTGGGCCCAGAGGTCGTAGAGGGCGGTCCGGGCATTGCCGCTGATGGAATCGATGGCCAAGATGGCTCCCTGAGGCGAATTCGTTACATCCCAGAATACGGCGGGTCCGGCGGGAACTTAAGCGTTGCCGCGCCTTCCCGGCCGCCATTACACCCATTACACTTGCGCCCGCCCATTCAACGCATTCCTCCTGGGGAATCCATGTCCAATTCCTATTTCCCGCGCTGGCGCCTGGCCGACGACGCCGAGCCCGGCGTCATCATCGCGCCCGACGAAAGGCTGAGCTGGCCCAAGAACATCGCCATGGGCGCGCAGCACGTGGTCGCCATGTTCGGCTCCACGGTGCTGGCGCCCCTGCTCATGGGTTTCGATCCCAACGTCGCCATCCTGATGTCGGGCATCGGCACGCTGATCTTCTTCCTCTTCGTGGGCGGGCGCGTGCCCAGCTACCTGGGGTCGAGCTTTGCCTTCATCGGCGGCGTGATCGCGGTCACCGGCTACGCCGGCAGCGGAGCCAACCCCAACATCGGCGTGGCGCTGGGCGCCATCATCGCCTGCGGCCTGGCCTACACGCTGATCGGCGCGGTCGTGTGGTTCGTCAACGCCCGGGCGGGCGGGGGCGCGCAATGGATCGAAACCCTGATGCCGCCGGTGGTGACCGGCGCCGTGGTCGCCGTCATCGGCCTGAACCTCGCGCCCATCGCCGCCAAGAGCGCCATGGGCAAATCCGGCTTCGACACCGCCATGGCCGTGGTCACCGTGCTGTGCGTGGGCGGCATCGCCGTCTACACCCGGGGCATGCTGCAGCGCCTGCTCATCCTGGTGGGCCTGGTGCTGGCCTGCGTGATCTACGCCGCCTGCGCCAACGGCCTGGGCCTGGGCCAGCCCATGGACTTCTCCGGCGTGGCTTCGGCGGCCTGGTTCGGCCTGCCGCAATTCGCGGCCCCGGTGTTCAAGGCCGAGGCCATGGGCCTGATCGTGCCCGTGGCCATCATCCTGGTGGCCGAGAACCTGGGCCACGTGAAGGCGGTCAGCGCCATGACCGGCCAGGACCTCGACCGCTACCTGGGCCGCGCCTTCGTGGGCGACGGCGTGGCCACCATGGTCTCGGGCGCGGTGGGCGGCACCGGCGTCACCACCTACGCCGAGAACATCGGCGTCATGGCCGTCACCCGCATCTATTCCACGCTGGTCTTCGTGGTGGCCGCGCTGATCGCCGTCGCGCTGGGCTTTTCGCCCAAGTTCGGGGCGCTCATCCAGACCATTCCCCAGCCGGTGCTGGGCGGCATGTCGGTGGTGGTCTTCGGCCTCATCGCCGTGGCCGGCGCCCGCATCTGGGTGGTGAACCAGGTCGATTTCAGCGACAACCGCAATCTCATCGTGGCGGCCGTCACCCTGGTGCTGGGCGCGGGCGACTTCACCGTCAAACTGGGCAGTTTCACGCTGGGCGGCATCGGCACGGCCACCTTCGGAGCCATCATCCTGTACGCCCTGCTGCGCCGGCGGCGCTAGCCGCGGCCGGGGCCTGGCCGCCCCGCTGTTGCGAAACGGCGTGTTTTCGCGGTTTACCGCCGGGAAATGCGCCGAAAACGACGTTTTCTCCGGCGGCTTGCAATTCCCGCCGAGTTTGCCCACAATAGGCACTTGATTGCCCCGGTTCCGACCCGAGCCGGGGTTTTGTTTTGGTCGCAGTTTGCGCCGCGAGATTCCGGCGGGCGATCAGAGCGGGCCTGTCGGACCCCATCGGGTTCGGCACAGCCCGCCCCGATCTTCCGTCCGGTTGCTCACGCCTCCGCCTCGCGCGGCCGGCAGGGCGTCCACGGCGACCTTCACCGGGAACGCTCCCTAGGGGGCGTTTTCTACTTTTGTTTGGGAAACGACATGTCTGCCATACCTTTGACCGTGCGCGGGGCCGAGCGCTTGAAAGAAGAGCTCCAGCGGCTGAAAACCGTGGAACGTCCTGCCGTTATCAACGCCATCGCCGAAGCCCGTGCCCAGGGCGATCTGTCGGAAAACGCCGAATACGACGCCGCTCGCGAACGCCAGGCGTTTATCGAGGGACGCATCGCTGAACTCGAAGGCACGCTTTCCAACGCGCATCTGATCGACCCCGCGGCCCTGGACGCCGACGGCCGCGCCGTGTTCGGCGCCACCGTCGACATCGAAGACCTCGATTCGGGCGACCGCGTCACCTACCAGATCGTGGGCGACGTGGAAGCCGACATCAAGTCGAACCTGATCTCCGTGTCGAGCCCCGTGGCCCGCGCGCTGATCGGCAAGAGCGAAGGCGACGTCGTCGAGGTCAAGGCCCCGGCCGGCGTGCGCGAGTATGAAGTCCTGAGCGTGCGCTACATCTGAAGCCGCGCCATCCGCAGTAACAGCAAGCAAAACACCATCGCCGGAGCCGGGTTTCGACGGCAAGCCGTCCCAGAGCAACCGCGGACCGCATGGTGGGCCGGGCGCGTAAAGCGCCCGTTTTTGTGCCTGGCGCCCGGGCGGGGCGCTGGCGTGTGACGATTACTTCTTGATGGAACGGCGGCTGGTGCCGCTGCGGGCGCCGGCGCGCAGGCTGAGCGCGCTTCCGGTGCGGCGCGGAATGCCGTGCGCGCTGCCGGCAACCTTGCGGGTGCTGGGGCGCATGGGCTTGCCGGCCTTGTTGAGGGCGCTGCGGGGTACGCGCGCCGCGGGCTCGGCGGCGTCGCGCGGCTCGGCGCGGCGAGGGCGCTTGGACAGGGTCTTGCCCTCGGCGGCCATCTTCTTGGGGGTGTGCGGCTCGGAGGCGCGCCGCTTGGCCGGGCGCTCGGGCTCGCCGCCGGCCAGGCTGGCCGAGGCCAGGTTGCCCGGCAGAGGGCGGAAGAGAATGAGCGTCTTGCCCAGGTGATGCACCGGCGCGCAGGACAGCGCGTCGCAGATCGAGGACAGCATGGCCTCGCGCGCCTCGCGGTCTTCGCCGCCCGCGCGGACCTTGATCAGGCCGTGCGAGGCGAGGGCGCGGTCGATTTCTTTCATGACCGCTTCGGTCAGGCCGTTGTCGCCGATCAGGACGACGGGGCGCAAGGCGTGAGCGGCCGACCGCAGGTCGCTGCGCTCACGAGAGGTGAGTTCTAATATAGGCATGCGTGGAATTGTACGGTAATGGCCAAAAAGAAATTCTCCAAAGACTGGATTCACCAGCACATCAACGACCCCTATGTGAAGCTCGCGCAACAGAAGGGCTACCGGGCCCGCGCGGCCTTCAAGCTGATCGAGATCCTGGACGCCGAAAAGCTCATGCGTCGCGGCGACCTGGTGGTGGACCTGGGGTCCGCGCCGGGCAGCTGGTCGCAGGTGGCGCGCGAGCGGCTGGCCGGCCCCGGCGGAGTGGTGGACGGGCGCATCATCGCCCTGGACATCCTGCCCATGGAGCCCGTGGCGGGCGTCGAATTCATCCAGGGCGACTTCCGCGAAGATGACATTTTGAAACAACTAGAAGAACGGGTCGGGGCGCAGGCGGTAGACCTTGTAATTTCGGACATGGCCCCCAATCTGTCCGGAGTGGGCTCCGCCGACTCCGCGCGCATCCAGCACGTTTGCGAGCTGGCCCTGGAATTCGCGTGCGCCCACCTCAAGCCCAACGGGGCGCTGATCGTCAAGGCCTTCCACGGCAGCGGCTTTTCGCAGATCGTGCAGTCCTACAAGCAGCGCTTCAAGCGGGTGGTCGAGCGCAAGCCGAAGGCCTCGCGGGACAAATCCTCGGAAACCTTCCTGGTGGCGCGCGATCTGAAATAGTGTCCGCCGGGAGCGCAGCGCCCTCGGCGCCCGATCCCTTCCGGCGCTGCGCCGGCTTGCGAGACCACAGACTGGAAAAACCGAGAATCAGAAGTAACTTACAGACGCCCAAGCTGCCGGGACGCAATTTGGTCTGACAGGGTAGAATGGGTCATTGACATACTTGTGACTGTGCCATACGCGGGTGGCGGTCGCCGGTCGGAATCGAAAGCAGGAGATCGACCTTGAACAACTCTTTTTCCAAAGTCGCTGTCTGGATGGTGATAGCCCTGGTGCTGTTCACCGTCTTCAAGCAGTTCGACGGACGCACCCAGACGCAGGACGGCGTCACGTACACCCAGTTCATGGATGACGCCAAGGCTGGCCGCATCCGCAAGGTGGACGTGCAGGGCGACGTGCTGTATGTCACCCCCGATGCCGGCCGTCCGTACACCCTGACCTCGCCTGGCGACCTGTGGATGGTTTCCGATCTGCTCAAGTATGGCGTGCAGGTGTCCGGCAAGCCTCGCGAAGAGCAGTCGCTGCTCATGAGCATCTTCGTTTCCTGGTTCCCGATGCTGCTGTTGATCGGGGTATGGGTATTCTTCATGAGGCAGATGCAGGGGGGCGGCCGGGGCGGCGCATTCAGCTTCGGCAAGTCGCGCGCCCGCATGCTCGACGAGAACACCAACCAGGTCACCTTCGCCGACGTCGCCGGCTGCGACGAAGCCAAGGAAGACGTGCAGGAACTGGTCGATTTTCTGCGCGACCCCAGCAAGTTCCAGAAGCTCGGCGGCCGCATTCCGCGCGGCGTGCTGATGGTGGGCTCGCCCGGCACCGGCAAGACGCTGCTGGCCAAGGCCATCGCCGGCGAGGCCAAAGTGCCGTTCTTCAGCATTTCCGGCTCCGATTTCGTGGAAATGTTCGTGGGCGTGGGCGCGGCCCGCGTGCGCGACATGTTCGAGAACGCCAAGAAGCACGCGCCCTGCATCATCTTCATCGATGAAATCGACGCGGTCGGCCGCCAGCGTGGCGCCGGCCTGGGCGGCGGCAACGACGAGCGCGAACAGACCCTGAACCAGATGCTGGTCGAGATGGACGGCTTCGAGTCCGGCCAGGGCGTCATCGTCATCGCCGCCACCAACCGCCCCGACGTACTCGACCCGGCGCTGCTGCGCCCGGGCCGCTTCGACCGCCAGGTCGTGGTGCCGCTGCCCGACATCCGCGGCCGCGAGCAGATCCTCAAGGTGCACATGCGCAAAGTGCCGCTGTCGCCCAACGTGGACGCCACCATCCTGGCCCGCGGCACGCCCGGCTTCTCCGGCGCCGACCTGGCCAACCTCGTGAACGAGGCGGCGCTGTTCGCCGCACGCCGCAATGGCCGCACCGTCGACATGTCCGACTTCGAGAAGGCCAAGGACAAGATCATCATGGGCGCGGAACGCCGCTCCATCGTGATGCCCGAGGAAGAGCGCAAGAACACCGCCTACCACGAGTCCGGCCACGCCATCGTGGCGCGCATGCTGCCCAAGACCGACCCGGTGCACAAGGTCACCATCATCCCGCGCGGCCGCGCGCTGGGCGTGACCATGCAGCTGCCCGAGACGGACCGCTACAGCATGGACAAGACCCGCCTGCTGTCGACCATCGCCGTGCTCTTTGGCGGACGCATCGCCGAAGAAATCTTCATGAACCAGATGACCACCGGCGCCTCCAACGACTTCGAGCGGGCCACGTCCATCGCGCGCGACATCGTCACGCGCTATGGCATGACCGACGAGCTGGGCCCCATGGTGTACGCCGAGAACGAAGGCGAGGTGTTCCTGGGACGCAGCGTCACCAAGACCACGCACGTGTCCGAAGCCACCATGCAGAAGGTGGACTCCGAGATCCGCCGCATCATCGACGAGCAGTACGCCGTGGCGCGCAAGATCCTGGAAGACAACCGCGACAAGGTCGAGGCCATGACCGCCGCGCTGCTCGAATGGGAAACCATCGACGCCGACCAGATCGACGACATCATCGCCGGCCGTCCGCCGCGTCCTCCCAAGACGCCGCAAGGCCCATCCGACACGTCCGATACGCCGCCCACCGGGCTGGCTGCCGGCGGCAACACGGCCGCCGCCGTCTGAGGCCCGCCGTCCTGAGTCATGGCGAATAACTTCCTGTGCGGGCGCTTCGAGTTCGACCTCGAGCGCCCGCTGGTCATGGGCATCGTCAACGTCACGCCGGATTCCTTTTCCGACGGCGGCAGGCACAACGACCCGGACGCCGCGGTGGCGCATGCGCGCCGCCTGATCGACGAAGGGGCTCACATACTCGACCTGGGCGGCGAATCCACCCGGCCCGGTGCCGAGCCGGTTTCGGCGCAGGACGAGCTGGCCCGCCTGCTGCCGGTGGTGGAGGCCCTGCGCGACTGCGGCGTGCCCCTGTCCATCGACACCTTCAAACCCGAGGTCATGCGCGCCACGCTGGACGCCGGCGCCGACATGATCAATGACATCTACGGCTTTCGCCAGCCCGGAGCCATCGAGGCGGTGGCCCAGTCGCGCTGCGGCCTGTGCGTGATGCACATGAAAGGCGAGCCCCGCACCATGCAGGCCGAGCCGCCGGAGTACAGCGACGTCATCGGCGAGATCGGCCTGTTCCTGGGATCGCGGGCGCAAAAGCTGCGCGCCGCGTGGGTGGACCCGCGCCGCATCGTGCTCGACCCCGGCTTCGGCTTCGGCAAGACCGCCGACCAGAATTTCCAGTTGCTGCGCCGGCTGTCCAGCCTGCGCAGCGCCGGCTATCCGCTGCTGATCGGCCTGTCGCGCAAGACCATGATAGGCCAGGCCACCGGCAGGCCCGTGGGCGACCGGCTGCCGGGCAGCATTGCCGCCGCCCTGGCCTGCGTGGCCCGCGGCGCCTCGATCGTGCGGGTGCACGATGTGGCCGCCACGGTGGACGCGCTCAAGGTCTGGCAGGCGGCCGAACAAGGAGCAATCAATCCATGAGTGAACGCAAGTATTTCGGCACCGACGGCGTGCGCGGCGAAGTGGGCGGCCCGGTGATCAACGCGGCCTTCGCGCTGCGGCTGGGCTACGCGGCAGGCAAGGTGCTGGCCCGCAGCTACAAGGACAAGGCGCGCGGCGCCGGCCGGCCGCAGGTGGTCATCGGCAAGGACACCCGCATCTCCGGCTACATGCTCGAGTCGGCGCTGGAAGCCGGGCTGTCGGCCGCGGGCGTGGACGTGGTGCTGGCCGGCCCCGTTCCCACCCCGGCCGTGGCCTACCTGACGCGCGCGCTGCGCCTGGTGGCCGGCATCGTCATCAGCGCCTCGCACAACCCCTACCAGGACAACGGCATCAAGTTCTTCTCGGCGCAGGGCATGAAGCTGCCCGACGAGCTCGAAGCCGAGATCGAGGCCGCGCTCGACGAAGAGCTGGGCTGCGTGAGTTCCGAGGGGCTGGGGCGCGCGCGCCGCATGAACGACGCGCAGGGCCGCTACATTGAATTCTGCAAGAGCACCTTCCCCAACGATCTCGACCTGAACGGCCTGAGCATCGTGGTGGACGCCGCCCACGGCGCGGCCTACAACATCGCCCCCCACGTGTTCCGCGAGCTGGGCGCCGACGTGCACGCCATCGGCGTGCACCCCGATGGCTTCAACATCAACAAGGGCGTGGGCGCGCTGCACCCCGACCAGCTCGCCAGGGAAGTGAAGGCGCGCGGCGCCCAGCTCGGCATCGCCCTGGACGGCGACGCCGACCGGCTGCAGATGGTCGACGGCGACGGCCGCATCTACAACGGCGACGAACTGCTCTACGCCATCCTGCGCGAGCGCATGCAGCGCGGCACGGTCGAGGGCGTGGTCGGCACGCTGATGACCAACTTCGGCTTCGAGCGCGCGCTGGAGCGCCTGGGCGTGGGCTTTGCCCGGGCCAACGTGGGCGATCGCTACGTGCTGGAGCAGATGCAGGCGCGCGGCTGGCTGTACGGCGGCGAAAGCTCCGGGCACCTGCTGTGCCTGGACTGCCACACCACCGGCGACGGCATCATCGCCGCCCTGCAGGTGCTCACGGCCCTGCGCCGCAACGACGCCACGCTGGCCGACTGGGTGAGCGACCTGCGCATGTATCCGCAGAAAATGATCAACGTGCCGCTCGCGCCCGGCCTGGACTGGAAAACGCACCCGGGCCTGGCGGCGGCGCGCGAGGCCGTGGAGGCGGAGCTGGGCGGGCGCGGCCGCATCCTCATCCGCGCTTCGGGCACCGAGCCCAAGCTGCGCGTCATGGTCGAGGCCGAGGACGAGGCCCTGGCCGTTTCGTCGGCCGAACGCCTGGCCGCCAGCCTGGGATGAACCCGCCGCGCCGCGCATGACCGAAGGCCATTCGCCGGCGACGGCGAATGGCCTTTGCACAGGAATCCGCACTGTTCTGTCGCGCTTTGTAATGTTTTGTCGGGATGGCTGTCAGGCCCCTGGGTTCGTCCGAACTACACTTCATAGTCACGTAACATATTGGTCAAGTCATTGACATACAGGGCGTCCACACTGGCCGGACACTCTAGGAGCATCGCGCAATGCTGGAATTAGCACGCACCAATCCGGACCGCAACTCGGCAGAACGGTGGGCGGACCACGCCTCACGGGTTCTGGTCGTCGGGCTGGCGCGCACCGCCGACGAGATCGAACAGATCCAGCGTCTGCGCTACGAAGTCTTCACCGAGGACATGGGGGCGGTTTTCCCCGATGCCCACGACGGCATCGAGCGCGACCGTTTCGACCCTTTCTGCGAGCACCTGATGGTGCGCGAACTCGATACCGGCCGGGTGGTGGGCACCTACCGCATTCTCACCCCGGAAAAGGCCCGCGAGGCGGGCGGCTACTACTCGCAGTCGGAATTCGACCTTTCCGGCCTGGGCGCCATCCGCGACGAACTGGTGGAAGTGGGGCGCTCGTGCACCCATGCCGACCACCGCAACGGCGCGGTCATCATGTTGCTGTGGTCGGGGCTGGCCGAATACCTGCGGCGCGGCGGCTACCAGTACGTGCTGGGCTGCGCCAGCGTCAGCCTGCGCGACGACGGCGTCACCGCCGCCGAGGTCTGGCGCACCGTGCTGCCCCAGCTGCCCCGCGTCGGCGAGCCCTGCGTCAAGCCGCTGCACCGCTATCCGGTGGAAAAGCTCAACAGCACCCTGCCGGCGCGGGTGCCGCCGCTGATCAAGGGCTATCTCAAGCTGGGCGCCACGGTGTGCGGCGAGCCCGCCTGGGACCCGGACTTCAACGCCGCCGACTTCCCCGTGCTGCTCCGCATGGACGGCATGGACGAGCGCTACCGGCGCCATTTCGGCCTGCCCGCCGTCACTCCGAACTCGCGCTAGACCCTGCCATGCGCCGCCTGCTCCGTCGTGTAAAGATCAGATTGATACGGCGGGCGACGCGGCCCGTGCGCCTGGAATTGCGCCGGTTGCAGCGCCAGGCGGACTTCCTGCCTTTTTGAACGAATGCGCGCGTCCGGCGGGCGAGGCGTCAGAACTCCAGCAGCTCGAACGAGAAACCCACCTTCGACCACTCCGCCTCCTCGGCGCGCAGGGTGAAGTCGGTAAGCGGGTGCTCGCTCAGCCATTGGCGGTCCACCCGCACCACGATAGAGCGGTTGCGCACCGACGCCGACAGCGGCAGCGGCTCGATTTCTTCGCGCCGGCGGAACAGCAGCACGGCCAGCCTCAGGCTCAGGATGGCCACCCATTGGCCCTGCGTGCGCACCAGGTTTTCCAGCTTGCCCAGCTTGCCCTGGTGGGCGAGCGCCAGCATGGCCAGCAGCTGCTGGTCGGCGCGGGAGAAGCCGGGCATGTCGGCGTTCTCCAGCACGTAGGCCGTGTGCTTGTGATAGGCGTTATGGGCGATCGAAAGCCCCACTTCGTGCAAATCGGCCGCCCAGCCCAGCGCGGCGTGCAGCTCGGCGCGCTCGGAGCCCTCGGGCATCATGGCGTCGAACAGCGTGAGCGCGGCGTGCCGCACGCGGCGCGCCTGGATCACGTCGATGTGATAGCGCTTCATGAACTGCCGCACCGATTCGTCGCGCTTGTCGTGCTCGTCGTCCCGGCCCAGCAGGTCGTACAGCACGCCCAGGCGCAGCGCCCCGTCGCCCGTGTGCATCACGTCGATGCCCAGCTCGTCGAAGAGCGCGCTCATGATCGCCAGCCCGCCGGGCAGCACGTCGGCCCGCTCGATCTTGATGCCGGGCAGCTCCGAAGGAATGACCCGCCCCGAGCGGATGATGCGGTCTTTCAGCTTGGCCATGCCGGCGCGGGTGATGCCGCGGTCGGAAAACCGGCATTCGGTGAGAATGGCGAACAGCGCCTTGGCCGTGCCCGAAGAGCCGTAGGCTTCTTTCCAGCCCATCTTGCGGTACTGCTTGGCGATCACCTCGATTTCCCGGCGCGCCGCCAGCTCGGCCAGCTTCATCTGGTGCGCGTCCACCACGCCGTCGGGAAAGAACTGGCGGCTGTAGCTCACGCAGCCCATATAGAGCGAGGACATCAGACCGGGTTCCAGCCCCTTGCCGATGATGACCTCGGTGGAGCCGCCGCCGATGTCGATCACCAGGCGCTTGTTGGGCGAGGGCGGCAGCGTGTGGATCACGCCGGTGTAGATCAGGCGGGCCTCTTCGCGGCCGGCGATCACTTCGATGGGGAATCCCAGCGCCTTTTCGGCGCGCGGCAGGAAGTCGGAGGTATTGCGCGCCACGCGGAAGGTATTGGTGGCCACGGCCCGCACCCGGTTGGGATGGAAGCTGCGCAGGCGGTCGCCGAAGCGTTCCAGCACCAATATCGCACGGTCGATGGCTTCGTCGCTCAGACGCTTGTTGGCGTCCAGCCCGGCGGCCAGGCGCACGGTTTCCTTGAGGCGGTCGATCTGGTAGATCTGCGGGGTGCCGTCCTGCTGGACGATGCGCCCGATGGAGAGGCGAAAGCTGTTGGACCCCAGGTCCACCGCGGCCAGTAATTGATCCATGCGGCTCGTGAAATAGGCGTGAAGGTGGGCTGATTATAGATATCCCATGTGACAGCGCCGCCCGGGCGGGGTTTTCGCTTATGAAACAGCGGCTTGCCGGTTACGGGCGCGCATGCCGCCTGTGTCATGTGTCCCGGTTTTGGCGTATCTTATGTCGTGCCGCATGTCATAGAACCGTCACGCTATTGCCGTAAAACTTGCCGCTTTCTCGCCCCGTATGGAATCCGGAATGACTTCTCGCCCGCCCGCCGAGCCCGCGCTGCTGAACCGCGAGCTTTCGCTGCTGAAATTCAACGAACGCGTGCTGGCGATGGCGGAGAACCCCTCGACGCCGCTGCTGGAACGGCTGCGCTACGTGTGCATCGTCAGTTCCAACCTGGACGAGTTCTTCGAGATCCGGATATCCAGCCTGAAGGAGCAGCAGCGCCAATCGCCCAATCTCGTGGGGCCGGACGGCATGACGCCGGACCAGTCCTTCGACGCGGTGCAAAAGGCGGTGCACGAACTGGTGGCGCGCCAGTACGCGCTGCTCAACGACGCCATCCTGCCCGCGCTGCACGCCGAGGGCGTGGTGCTGCACCATGCCTCCGAATGGAACGCCGAGCAGCAGGAATGGGCGCGCGAGGTGTTCAGCCGCGACGTCATGCCGCTGCTCACGCCCATCGGGCTCGATCCGGCGCACCCGTTTCCGCGCGTCTACAACAAGAGCCTGAACTTCATCGTGTCGCTCTCGGGCGCCGACGCGTTCGGCCGCCAGGCATCCATCGCCATCGTGCAGGCGCCGCGCGCCTTGCCCCGCCTGATCAAGATGCCCGAGGCGCTGTCCGGCCATCCCGAGGGCTACATCCTGCTCACCTCGCTGCTGCGGGCGTTCGTGGGAGAGCTCTTCCCGGGCCTGGAAATGCTGGGCTGCTACCAGTGGCGCGTCACGCGCAACAGCGACCTCTTCGTGGACGAGGAAGAAGTCACCAACCTGCGCCACGCCCTGCAGGGCGAGCTGTCGCAGCGCAATTTCGGCGCGGCCGTGCGCCTGGAAATCGACAAGCTCACGCCAGTGGAACTGGAAACCTTCCTGCAGCGGGAGTTCTCGCTGCAGCCCGCCGACACCTACCGCGTGTCGGGGCCGGTGAACCTGAGCCGCCTGATGCAGCTGTGCAACGCCACAGCACGGCCCGATCTGCTGTTTCCCGACTACCGCGCGCCGGTGCCGGCGCCCTTCGACCGGGTGGGCGACAAGCCGGCCGAGCTGTTCGCCGCGGTGGCCGAGCAGGACAGGTTGCTGCACCATCCCTACCAGTCGTTTCAGCCCATCATCGATTTCCTGACGGCCGCCGCGCTGGACCCGGACGTCATGGCCATCAAGCAGACCATCTACCGCACCGGCGAGGATTCCGAGCTGATGAAGATCCTGCTGGCCGCGGCGCGGGCCGGCAAGGAAGTGACGGTGGTGGTGGAGCTGATGGCGCGCTTCGACGAGCAGACCAACATCAACTGGGCGGCCCGCCTCGAGGAGGTGGGGGCGCACGTGGTGTACGGCGTGGTGGCGCACAAGACCCACGCCAAGATGGCCCTGGTGCTGCGCCGCGAAAAAGGCCGGCTGCGCCGCTATGCGCACCTCGGCACGGGCAACTTCCATCCCCGCACGGCGCGGCTCTACACCGACTTCGGCCTGCTGACCGCCGACCCCCGCCTGTGCGAAGACATGGACAAGGTGTTCACCCAGCTCACCGGCCTGGGCGCCCGCCGCTCGCTCAAGGCGCTGCTGCAGTCGCCCTTCACGCTGCACGACGGCATGGTCGCGGCCATCCGCGCCGAGGCGCGCGCCGCCAAGGCCGGCAAGCGCGCGCGCATCATGGCCAAGATGAACTCGCTGCTCGAAGAGCGCGTCATCGAGGAGCTCTACAAGGCCAGCCAGGCCGGCGTGAAAATCGACCTCATCGTGCGCGGCGTATGCGCGCTGCGCGCCGGCGTGCCGGGCCTGTCCGAGAACATCCGCGTGCGCTCCATCGTGGGGCGCTTCCTGGAGCACTCCCGGGTCTTCTACTTCTACGCGGACGGCGCCGAAACCGTATACCTCTCCTCGGCCGACTGGATGGACCGCAACTTCTTTCGCCGCGTCGAAGTCGCCTTTCCCATCTACGACAAGTCGCTCAAGAAGCGCGTCATCGACGAAGCCTTCACCTACGCCCTGCGCGACAACCAGCTCGCCTGGCAGCAACAGCCCAATGGCGACTACGTCCGCGTCCGCAGCCGCCGCGAACCCTTCAACCTGCACCAGTTTCTGATGCAGAAACTCGGCACCTGAGCCCGAAGGACGCGGCGAATAAGGGGACGGGTTCCGCCGCGCGCCGCGAGCCGCCCGCCCCAAGCCGGGCGCCGCGGATCCGGCTTCGCCGGTCCGCAGGCGCGCCCCCTCGAGGGGGAAGCGCCGCAGGCGCTTCGGGGGTGGTCCTACATGACTGTCACTATCCTGTCACGTTGAGCTCCTAAGATGCGTGGGTCGCAGAAAGGCGGGCGGCCAAACAGCCCGTCCGGACTCCTCCAACGAGCACAGAAGGAACCCCTGATGTTCAAACGCGTCTTCAAACAAGTTTCCGTGGGCGTCGCGCTGAGCGCCGCCGTGTTCGCGGCCCAGGCCGCCAACGTCACCGGCGCGGGCGCCTCCTTCCCGTATCCCGTCTACGCCAAGTGGGCCTCCGACTACAAGGCGGCCACCGGCAATGCCGTGAACTACCAGTCCATCGGCTCGGGCGGCGGCCAGCAGCAGATCATCGCCAAGACCGTGGACTTCGGCGCCTCGGACGATCCCATGAAGGCCGACGCCCTCGACAAGAACGGCCTGCTGCAGTTCCCGGCCGTGATCGGCGGCACCGTGGCCGTGGTGAACATCGACGGCGTGGAGCCCGGCAAGCTGAAGCTCTCGGGCAAGGTCCTGGCCGACATCTTCCTGGGCAAGGTCAAGAAGTGGAACGACAACGCCATCACGGCGCTCAACCCCGGCCTGAAGCTGCCCGCCGCCGACATCGTGGTGGTGCATCGCTCCGACGGTTCGGGCACCACCTTCGGCTGGACCAACTACCTGTCCAAGGTTTCGCCCGAGTGGAAAGAGCAGGTGGGCGAGGGCAAGGCCGTGAAGTGGCCCACCGGCCAGGGCGGCAAGGGCAACGAAGGCGTGGCCGCCTACGTGGGCCAGCTCAAGAACTCCATCGGCTACGTGGAATACGCCTACGCCAAGCAGAACAAGCTGGCGTGGACGCAGCTCCAGAACAAGGACGGCAAGTTCGTGCAGCCCGAGCAGAAGGCGTTCGCCGCCGCGGCCGCCAACGCCGACTGGAAGAGCGCGCCGGGCATGGGCGTGGTGCTGACCAACGAGCCGGGCGCCGATTCGTGGCCCGTGACCGCCGCCACCTTCATCCTGGTGCACAAGGTGCAGGACAAGCCGGCGCAGGGCAAGGCGGTGCTGGAGTTCTTCGACTGGGCGTTCAAGAACGGCGCCAAGTCGGCCGAGGCCCTGGACTACGTGCCGCTGCCGGAGTCGGTCACCAAGGAAATCCGCGGCGCCTGGGGCGAGATCAAGTCCGCCGACGGCAAGCCCGTCTGGCAATAAAGCGTGCCGGCGCGGGGCGCCATGCCTCGCGCCGTCCGCCTTGCGGCCGGCCCGCCCCGCGTCGCCGGCCTTGCCCGAGCAGAACGAACCCCTGTTTTCCCGAGGAAAGTCCATCCATGAGCGCGGTAATGGATAATAGTGTGCCGCTTTCGCCTTCCGGGGCGGACTCCGTGACTACCGGCACGCCTTCGCCTATGAAGCAAAGCAAAAACGCGCTGATGGATGCGCTGTTCAAGAATCTCACCCGCCTGTTCGCCTTCCTGGTGTTCATCCTGCTGGCGGCCATCATGGTGTCGCTCGTCTACGGCAGCCGTGAAACCCTGGCCAAGTACGGGCTCTCGTTCCTGTGGCTGAACGACTGGGATCCGGTCAAGCAGAGCTACGGCGCGGTGGTTCCCATCATCGGAACCCTGCTCACCTCGGCCATCGCGCTCATCATCGCCGTGCCCGTGTCCTTCGGCATCGCCATCTTCCTGACCGAGCTGTCGCCGGCCTGGCTGCGCCGGCCGCTGGGCACCGCCGTCGAAATGCTGGCCGCCATTCCCTCCATCATCTACGGCATGTGGGGCCTGTTCGTATTCGTGCCGGTGTTCCAGCAGCACGTGCAGCCGTTCCTCATCGCCACGCTGGGCAGCGTGCCCGTGATCGGCGGCCTGTTCGCCGGGCCGCCTTTCGGCATCGGCATCTTCACCGCGGGCCTGATCCTGTCCATCATGATTATTCCCTTCATTGCCGCGGTGATGCGCGACGTGTTCGAGCTGGTGCCCGCCATGCTCAAGGAATCCGCCTACGGCCTGGGCAGCACGACCTGGGAAGTGATGTGGCGCGTGGTGCTGCCCTTCACCAAGTCGGGCGTCATCGGCGGCATCATGCTGGGCCTGGGCCGCGCGCTGGGCGAAACCATGGCGGTCACCTTCGTGATCGGCAACGCCTTCAAGTGGTCCGGCTCGCTCTTCTCGCCGGGCAACTCCATTGCTTCCGCGCTCGCCAACGAATTCAACGAAGCGGGCGGCATCCAGAAATCCGCGCTGCTGGAACTGGGCCTGATCCTGTTCCTCATCACCACCGTGGTGCTGGCGCTGTCGAAAATGCTGCTGGTCCGCCTGGCGGCCGGCGAAGGCCGCAAGACCTGAGGCTCCAAGGAAAAAACATGGCTGTTTCCGTCCTCAACATGCAGAACGGCATCTATCGCCGGCGCCGAATCGTCAACCGCGTCATGCTGGGCATCTCGCTGGGCACGCTGGCCTTCGGCCTGTTCTGGCTCTTCTGGATCATCCTCACGCTGCTCGTGAAGGGCGCGCCGGCGCTGTCGCTGACGCTGTTCACCGAAATCACGCCGCCGCCGGGCCAGCAGGGCGGCCTGCTCAACGCCGTGATCGGCAGCCTGCTCATGGCGGGCGTGGGCACCCTGATCGGCACGCCGGTGGGCATCCTGGCGGGCACCTACCTCGCCGAATACGGCCAGCGCGGCTGGCTCGCGCCGGCCACGCGTTTTCTCAACGACGTGCTGCTGTCGGCGCCGTCCATCATCATCGGCCTCTTCATCTACGCCATCTACGTGGCGCAGGTGGGCCACTATTCCGGATGGGCCGGCGCCCTGGCGCTGTCCATCCTGGTGATTCCGGTGGTGGTGCGAACCACCGACAACATGCTGCTGCTGGTGCCCAACAGCCTGCGCGAGGCCGCCGCGGCGCTGGGCTGCCCGAAGTGGCGCATGATCACCATGGTGTGCTATCGCGCCGCCAAGACCGGCATCATCACCGGAGTGCTGCTCGCCATCGCCCGCATTTCCGGCGAAACCGCGCCGCTGCTTTTTACCGCGCTGTCCAACCAGTTCATGTCGCTGAACATGAACGCGCCGATGGCGAACCTGCCCGTGGTCATCTACCAGTACGCGGCCAGCCCCTTTAAGGACTGGAACAACCTGGCCTGGGCCGGCGCCACGCTGATCACCCTGCTGGTGCTGGGCATCAACATCGTCGCCCGCAACATGTTCCGCAAGTAAAGGCCGCTACGCCGGCGCCGCTTTGGAGCCGGCTTCAGGAAAACCCAATGGAAAACACCGCCGCCGCCGTCAAGAACAAGATCGAGGTCAAGAACCTCAACTTCTACTACGGCAAGTTCCATGCCATCCGCAATGTGAACATGTCGATCCAGGAAAAGAAGGTTACCGCCTTCATCGGCCCTTCGGGCTGTGGCAAGTCCACGCTGCTGCGCACCTTCAACCGCATGTTCGAGCTGTACCCCGGCCAGCGAGCCGAGGGCGAAATCATCCTCGACGGCGAAAACCTGCTCACCTCGAAGAAAGACATCTCGCTTATCCGCGCCAAGGTGGGCATGGTGTTCCAGAAGCCCACGCCGTTTCCCATGAGCATCTACGACAACATCGCCTTCGGCGTGCGCCTGTTCGAGCGCCTGTCCAAGGGCGAGATGGACGAGCGCGTGGAGTGGGCGCTGAGCAAGGCTGCGCTGTGGAATGAAGTGAAAGACAAACTGCACCAGAGCGGCAACAGCCTGTCCGGCGGCCAGCAGCAGCGCCTGTGCATCGCGCGCGGCGTGGCCATCAAGCCCGAAGTCCTGCTGCTGGACGAGCCGTGTTCGGCGCTGGACCCGATCTCCACTGCCAAGATCGAAGAGCTGATCGCCGAACTCAAGAACGAGTACACCGTGGTCATCGTGACGCACAACATGCAGCAGGCCGCGCGCTGCTCGGACTTCACCGCCTACATGTACCTGGGCGAGCTGGTGGAGTACGGACAGACCGACCAGATCTTCGTGAAGCCCGCCCGCAAGGAAACCGAAGACTACATCACCGGCCGCTTCGGCTGAGGCGACGGGCTTCCGGGCCTCAGTCGCCCTGGGCGGGCAGGGGCTCGTCTGCCGCATGCGCGGCCGCCGCCCGCCGCGCCGGGATCAGCATCACCAGGATCGCCGCCAGCGCCGCCGCGCAGGAAAACACGACGAAATTCCACGCCAGCGGCAGCTTCAGGCTGGCGAGATAGCCGCCCACGATCGGCCCGCTCATGGCGCCGATGCGCGCGAAACTCAGCGCCCAGCCAGTCGCCGCGCCGCGCGCGTGCGCCGGATAGTAGCCCGCCAGGTAGCCGGTGAGAATCAGCGAAGACGAAATGCTGCCCACGCCGGCCAGCGCCACCCACAGATAATTCACGGCCAGCGAATTGCGGTAGGTCAGGCAGTAAATGCCCGCCGCGCCCACCAGGAAAAACAGCGACACGATGCGGCGCGGCTCGCTCTTGTCGGCAAACCGGCCCAGCACCAGACCGCCCACCGCCGAGGCCAGGCTGAAGACGAGCAGGAACGAGATGCTCGAACCCAGGTCGTAGCCGTTCTTGCGCATGATCTGCGGCAGCCAGGTGTTCAGCCCATACACCAGCATCATCCCCAGGAACAGCGCGCCCCAGAAACACAGCGTGGCCCGCAATTGGCGCGGAGCGAACACCGCCGCCAGCACATCGCGCCACGTCGCCTTCTCGCCCTCCACCTCGCGCGGCCGGAACGGCTCCAGCGAGGCGATGCCCAGGCGCGCGGCCTGCGCGCGGGCGCCGGCCTCGTCGCCCTTGGACAAGAGATACTCCAGCGATTCGGGCAGCAGGCGCGCCAGCAGCGGCAGCAGCACCAGCGGCAGGGCGCCCGCCGCAATGACGGCGCGCCAGCCCCAATGGGCCAGCAGGGCCATGGCCACGGCCGCCGAGCACAGGATGCCCAGCGAATACCCCGAGTACATCACCCCGTAATTGAAGCCGCGGCGCGGCGGCGGCGAGTACTCGATCGTCAGCGCCGCCGCCACCGGGATCACCCCGCCCAGCCCCAGGCCGCCCAGGAACCGGAACGCCGCGAACCAGGCCGGCGTCGGCGCCCAGGCCGCGCCCACCATGGTGAGCGAGAACAGCCCCACGCATCCCAGCAGCATGCGCCGCCGCCCCAGCAGATCGCTCAGCGTGCCCACCGCGAACGAACCCACGAACATGCCCGCCAGCGCATAGCTGCCCAGCATGCCCAGTTCCAGCGGGGTCAGGTTCCATTCCCTGTACTCCGCCAGCGCCGGCAGCACCGCGCCCATCACGCCCACGTCGTAGCCTTCGAACAGAATGGCCAGCCAGCAGACGAGCAACACGGTATAGGTAGTGCGGCCCGGCGTACCCCAGGCTGGCGCGGCGGATGCGTGAGACATGATTTTCCCGATGAACGATTGTGATTGTGTATACGCCTCGCAGCCGATGCTAACGGCCTGTGGCGGCACGCCCCAGGCGGGCGGCTTTTTAATTTAGGCTTGAAATATATAGGCGTCAATCGGTAACTGCTCGCATGCCATCGCCCCGGCGGGCAGGCCGGATCTGTTATAGTGGCGACCCTTCGGGGCGTAGCGCAGCCTGGTAGCGCATCTGCTTTGGGAGCAGAGGGTCGCGAGTTCGAATCCCGCCGCCCCGACCAATAAAATCAAAGGGTTAGCTCAATGTCGTTGAGCTGGCCCTTTTTCTTTGCCCGGCTTATGGGACAACCTATGGGACAACGAACTTGCAGTGGGCCGTGAGCAAATCCATGTGGGCATTGAGGCAAGAATGCGCAGTCGGTCGCAATAGCGTATTTCGCCGCCTGTCTTCTCTCTCCTGGGTTCGAGTTGAGGCGGGCCCATTCCTCTGAGCCTGTGTGCGCTTGGGGCATGGTCGGCGCCAACTTGCTTGGTCGCTCGGTTCCGGCGGGCAAAGATTTTCGCCCGAACTCTGACCGGGCCAGGATCAGACCTCGCGTGGGGTCGAGATTCACGGCGCTACCTCGAAGCCGGCAACATTCAAGCCGGATCGGCGGGCAGGGCAGGGATAAAGTCGCTCGCTCGCAGTTCTTCGGCAATCAGCCGGGCTATCCAGATTTTCCTCTCGGAAGACATACGCCCCTTGATCGCGGCAACGCTGATGGCAGCTTGGCTGCCCGTCGCAATCTCGAAGCGCATATGCGTGACGACCTGGGGATGGGTGTCGTTCTGGCCGCGCGCCGTGATGAGCCCGGCATTGATGAAGGCGGTATCCGCTGCACTGCGAGTCCCGCGACCCCTGAATAGACGCGCAGTACCGTTCGCGTCGGCAATGGAGCGCAGAGCCCTCCCGAGCTGGTCATTACTGTCGTCCACCGCAAGGCCCATGGTCAGGTTATACAGCAGGCAATTAGCGATCGCCTGCCGCGCGTCAGCGGGGGCTTGGTCGAAGCGCAGCCTCATGGCCCATTCGGAGAGTTCACGGGAAAGCGATTGTTGATGAGTCATTGTCCGTTTTCCTTAGTCGCAGCTTATCCGTAACGACCACCGCTGATATGAACTACCTCGCCAGACATGAAACCTGCTTGGGCCGATGCCAGAAACGCCACCAAAGCCGCAAGCGCCTTGAGTTCGCTTTCGTTTTTTAAGTTCAGGAACGGCCGACTGAAGTTTGCGAATACCGAATACTCTGCGATGGCCTCGTGCTTGCTGTCGTACAGGCTGCGCCATATGGCATTGCGCAGGCGCTGCTGGTTGTCGGTCTTCCCCGACGCTGTCCGCCAGGCCCTCGACGACAATCCGATGCTGATGCCGTCGAGCGGATTCCGAGGCACGCCAGGCATCGTGGTCCGCAAGAGCGACGTCTTGGCCAAGCATTGAGAGGCATGCCCCAAGGTGAGCAACTGGCCGAGGTGCCGGGGTCCGTCCATTTCCCATGGCAGAAATGAAGGCATGCGCTACCTGCCCATGCTCTCGTGGCGCGCGACGAACGGGCGTCCATCCCTTGCAGATCCATGGCGCGCGCAACGGCGGCTTCATCGATTCCAGTCCCGCGGGCCGCGCTCGTGGGCAGGGCCATGGAAAGCGTGCTATTGCTCGCGACCCGCGGTCGATGTTCTGATGGGGCATGGGCCGCGTTTCGTGTTTCCGTGGGCGCCGCGCCGTGGATGTCAATTGTTGTTACCCACGCCCGGGGGGCCTGCCCGGAGGTGCGCGTATCGTTCTGCAACATTGCGCGGCGATGTGCAACGCAGACGCATGCGCGCGGATGCAGCTACCGACCAGTTGGTCGCTAGTTGACTTAGGTCAATCCCTTTTGGCGCGCCACGCGACACCATAGGGTCGTCACGTTTGTCAGCAACGCCTCGCGAAGGAGTATGCCGTGTCAGAGCCGGCGGATGCCGCCCCTCCCGATTCCATCGACGCGCACGCGCATGCGCTCTGGGCACGCGCCTGGACGTCGCTTTCGCCGGAATCGGCCACGCTGGCCATGGTGGACTGGCTGAGCCACCTGGCGCGCTCGCCCGGCAAGCGCCTGCAATTGACGAAGCTGGCGATCGACCAGGCGCAGGAGCTTTCCGACTATCTGCGCGAATATGCGCACGTGGGCCCGCTGAAGGGGCCGGCGCATATCGAACCGCCCATCCTGGACCGTCGTTTCCGCGATCCCGCATGGCGGCAATGGCCTTTCAGTCTGCTGCACCAGAGTTTCCTCATGACGCAGCACTGGTGGGAGGCGGCGACCAGCGATATCTGGGGGCTGTCGCGGCATCACCAGAAAGTCGTTGCCTTTACGGCCCGGCAGTGGCTGGATATTTTCTCGCCCGGCAACCTGCTGGCGACCAACCCGGTGGCGCTGCGGCGCACGGTGGAGGAAGCCGGCATGAATCTCGTGCGCGGCATGAACAATCTGCTGGAAGACATACAGCGGCGCGCCGCAGGCCTGCCGCCCGCCGGGACGGAGCGCTTCGTCGTGGGAAAGGACGTGGCGGTGACGCCGGGCAAGGTGGTGCTGCGCAATCCGGTCATGGAGCTGATCCAGTACGGCCCGGCCACCTCCAGGGTGCATCCGGAGCCCATACTGGTCGTGCCGGCGTGGATCATGAAGTACTACATCCTGGATCTGTCGCCGTCGAACTCGCTGATCCGGTATCTGGTGGCGCAAGGCTATACCGTGTTCTGCATATCATGGAAGAATCCAAGCTATGCCGAGCGGAACTTCGGCATGGACGAATACATGGAGCATGGCGTTCATGCCGCGCTCGATGCCATCCGGGCCATCGTGCCGGACCGGAAGATTCATGCCACGGGTTACTGCCTGGGCGGCACGCTGCTGGCCATCGCGGCCGCGGCCATGGTGCGCGACGGCCAGGCCGGGCGCCTGGCGTCGCTGAGCTTGTTCACGGCGCAAACGGATTTCAGCGAGCCGGGTGAGCTGGGCCTGTTCATCGACGAGAGCCAGGTCAGCCTGCTGGAGGCGCAGATGGCGGAGTCGGGCTATCTGCGGGCGGATCAGATGGTGGCGGCGTTCCAGATGCTGCGTTCCTATGACCTTCTGTGGTCGCGGCTGGTGGAAGAGTATCTGTTGGGCGAGCGCCGCCCCATGAATGATCTGATGGCGTGGAACGCCGACGCCACGCGCATGCCGGCGCGGATGCATTCTCAGTATCTGCGCCGGCTGTTTCTCGACAACGACCTGGCCAACGGCCGCTATCCGGTGGGAGACAGGCCGGTGACGCTGAGCACGCTGGATCTGCCCACGTTCTGCGTGGGCACCGTGAAGGATCACGTCGCGCCGTGGCGGTCGGTGTACAAGCTGCATCACCTGTCTCCCGCAGAAATCACTTTCGTGCTTACGACCGGCGGGCACAACGCCGGCATCATCAGCGAGCCCGGGCATCCGCGCAGGCAGTACCAGATCGCGACGCGTCCGCGCGGCGGCGGCTATGTGTCGCCGGACGAGTGGGCCGCCAAGGTCAAGGTCCACCGCGGTTCGTGGTGGGAAGCCTGGGCTGCCTGGCTCAAGAGCCGCTCGGGGGCCCCGGTCAAGCCGCCTGCGCTTGGAGCGGCTGCGCGCGGCTATGCGCCGCTCTGCGATGCCCCCGGGCTGTACGTCAAGGAGAAGTAGCCATGCCGTCGCCATACGCCAGAAACGGGCCGGCGGCCGACGTGGCCATACCCTCCCGCCGCCTCCTGCGGGAGCAATCCGATTGCTAAGGAGTTTCCATGGCTACCAACAACGCTTTTCCCTTCGACCTGCTGAGGGCCAACATCGAGCTGCATCTCCGCGTTGCACAGTTGCTGCACGAAAACAGCCAGCGATGGCTGGGGCTGGCCTCCCGCGTCAGCCAGGAAGGCGCGGGCGAATACAAGGCCGAGATCGAGAACCTGGGGCAGACCTCGACGTGGCAGACGCTGCTCGCGCTGCCGGCCGAGGCGTTCTGGCGCCAGGTGCAGCAGCGTTTCGCGGACGCGCAGAACGCCACCCAGATCGCGATCGAGAACCAGGCGGCGTTCACGCAGGGCCTGCAGCAGGCGATCCAGTCCTGGCAGAAATCCTCGATAGGCGGCATCGAGCCCGGCGGCGCCAAGCTTCCGTTCCTCGACTACTTCGGAAACTGGGGCGCCCAATGGGCTCCGGCCGAGGGCGGAGCGGCCAAGAAGAAAGGGGACGCCCATGTCGGCTAAACACACTGCGCTGGTAACGGGCGGCATGAGCGGGCTGGGCGAAGCCATCGCGCTCCGGCTGCACGACGCGGGCCACGAGGTGATCGTCACCCACAGCAAGGCCAATACGCGCGCCGAAGAATGGCTGCGGCAGCAGGCCGGGCGCGGTTACGCGTTCCGGGCCTACGGGACCGATGTCTCGGACTTCGACTCGTGCCAGGAGATGGCGGCGCGCATCCACGCCGATGGCCTGGCGGTCGACATCCTGATCAACGACGCCGGCATTACCCGCGACGGCAGCTTCCGGAAAATGAGCAAGGAGAGCTGGGACGCGGTGCTGCGCACCAACCTCGACTCCATGTTCAACGTGACCAAGCCGTTCGTCGAGGGCATGGTGCAGCGGGGCTGGGGCCGCATCGTCAACATCTCGTCCGTCAATGGCAGCAAGGGGCAATTCGGCCAGACGAACTACTCGGCGTCCAAGGCGGGAATCCACGGCTTCACCAAGTCGCTCGCGCTGGAGCTGGCGAGCAAGGGCGTCACGGTCAATACCGTGTCGCCGGGCTATCTCGAGACGCAGATGGTCGCCAAGATTCCCAGGGACATCCTGGAGTCGCAGATCATTTCGCAGATTCCGGTGGGCAGGCTGGGCCAGCCCGCGGAAATCGCCGAGCTGGTCGCGTTCCTCTGCAGCGACGCCGCGGCCTTCATGACGGGCAGCAACCTGGCCATGAACGGCGGACAGCACATGTATTGAAGCGGGGCGGGGCGGCCGCTGCGGTCGGCCCCGGCCCGCGTTGGGCACGACGTGCAAGGAGTATTGCCATGAAGTATTCGTTCTCGGGCGTGTCGGCGCTGGTCACCGGCGCCGCGTCCGGCATCGGGGAGGCCACCGCCCGCCTGCTGGCCGCCAACGGCCTGTCGGTGGTCGTCTCGGACCGGGATGCCGCCGCGGTGCGGCGCGTGGTCGACGATATCGTCGCGGCGGGCGGCAAGGCGGCGGCCAACGTCGCCGACGTGTCCAGGCCCGGCGAGGTGGAGGCGGCCGTCGATTGCGCGGTGAAGCATTTCGGGGCGCTGCACTTCGCGGTCAACAATGCCGGTGTCGGCGGGGATTCGGGCCCGGCGGGCGAGATGGCGCTCGACGTCTGGCAACGCGTCATCGACATCAATCTCAATGGCGTGGCGTACGGCCTGCGCTACGAGATTCCGGCCATTCTCGCCGCCGGCGGCGGGGCGATCGTCAATATGTCCTCGATCCTGGGGCTGGTCGGCGCCGGCCATGCGCCCGCCTACAACGCGTCCAAGCATGGCGTTACGGGCCTGACGCGCTCCGCGGCGCTGGCCTACTCGGCCAAGGGCATCCGCGTCAATTCCATCCATCCGGGCTACGTGGACACGCCGCTGCTTGGCCGCTACGATGCCGCCACCCGCGCGGGACTGGTCAGCCAGCATCCTATCGGCCGCCTCGGAAGCGCCGGGGAAATCGCCCATGCGATTGCATTCCTGCTGTCCGACGGCGCGAGTTTCATTACCGGCAGCGCCCTGGTCGCGGACGGCGGCTACACCGCGCAATAGGCATCCGGATATGCCGGGGCCCGGCGGCCGGCCAGGCCCGCCTGGGCCAGTGCGCGAACAGCTCCAGGCAGAAGTCCACGAAAATCCGCCCCAGGCCGGGGTGGGCGGCGCCCCGGCGCTGGCGGCGGCCTGGACGCTGGCCGGCGCGGGCGTGCTCGTGCAATTGGCTTTCTGGATGGGCGCGGCGTCCGGGTTGACACGCCCGAGGGCGCTATTGCGATGACGACGCGGCTTCCTGCTGCCCGCTGCGCACGTTGCGGACCGCGCCGCTGTCCACCGCCCCGGCCTGGTTGCCCCAGCTAGCGCGCACGAAGGTCGCGATGTCGGCAACCTGCTGGTCCGTCAGCCGCCAGCCGAAGGCCGGCATGGTGAAGGTGGAAGGCCGCGTGGCGGTGGCCGGCACCTCGTGGCCCTGGAGCACGATGCCTATCACGTTGCGCGGGTCGGCCGCGAGCACGGCGCTGTTGCCCGCCAGGGCCGGGAACACCTGCGCATAGCCCTTGCCGTCGGAACGGTGGCACGCGGCGCAATTGTCCAGGTACAGGGCGGCGCCGCGCGCGCGCGCGTCGCCCTTCCACAGGGCGTTGGCGGTGTCCGGGCTGGCGGCGTAGGCGGGGTCGCCGCGGCCCGGTTCGCGCGGCGACAGGGCCTTCAGGTACACGGCGATGGCCCGCAGATCCCGGTCGCTCAGGTATTGCGTGCTGTGGCGGATGACGTCGCTCATGCCGCCGAAGACGGCGGTCTGGTTGTTGCGCCCGGTCTTCAGCAGATCGACGATGTCCTGTTCCGACCAGCGGCCCAGGCCGTCGGCGGCTTCGCCGCGCAGGCTCTTGGCGATCCAGCCGTCGATGGGGGCGTCGCCGCCGCTCAGGTAGACGGGGTCGCTGTCGGTGAGGGCCTTTTCCTGCATGGTGAAGGCGCGCGGCGTATGGCACGAGCCGCAGTGTCCCAGGCCCTCGACCAGGTAGGCGCCGCGCAGCTTGGGGTCGGCCTGCGGCGAGACGGCGTCGGCCTTGGCCTGGACCTCGTCGGCGTCGGGCGCGAACAGCATGCGCCAGACGGCCAGCGGCCAGCGCATGGAAAGCGGCCACGGGATGTCGTTGTCGGGCACCGCATGCTCCACCGGTGCGACGCCTTTCATGAAGTAGGCGTACAGGTCGCGCATGTCCTGCTCGCTCAGCCGGGCATAGGACGGGTAGGGCATGGCGGGGTAGAGGCTGCCCCGGTCGCGCGATACGCCCTCGCGCACGGCCCGGTCGAAGTCTTCGAAGCTGTAGCCGCCGATGCCGGTCTTGGCGTCGGGCGTGATGTTGGTGGAGTACAGCGTGCCGATGGGCGAGGCCATCGGCAGGCCGCCCGCGTAAGGCTTGCCGCCCGGGGCGGTGTGGCAGGCCACGCAGTCTCCCATGCGCGCCAGGTAGGCGCCGCGCACCAGCGGGTCGCTGGAAGTGGCCCCGTCGTTGGCGGGCGGGGGCGCATGCGGCGCAGCGGAGATCATGGGCTGCGGCCCCGTCTGGCCCTGCGGCGCGGGCACGTTGCTCGCGCCGCCGGCCGCGGGGCCCGGCATTCTCGCCCAGGTCAGGCCCGCGGCGGCGCAAAGGGCCGCCGCGCCCGCCGCGCCCAGGGCGGCCAGCGGCCGGGCCCACGGATGCGCGGCGCGGCCGTCGCGTGCTTGCATCATGGTCCGCTCCTCATGCCTTCAGCAGCGCGCCGGGGCGCTTCAGGTACTGTTCGCGGATGGCCCTGGCCGACCAGTACGCGAGCGCGGCCACCAGCCCCGTGGGGTTGTAGCCCAGCCCTTGCGGAAAGGCCGAGGCCCCCAGCACGAAGACGTTGTGCACGTCCCAGCACTGCAGATAGCGGTTGACCACACTGGTGCGCGGATCGACGCCCATGATGGCGCCGCCGTTCAAGTGGGTGGTCTGGTAGCTGGAGGTGTCGAAACGGGCGCCTTCCTGCTTGCCCGACACGCCGATGGCCTTGCCCCCCATGGCGCGCGCGATGGCGGCCATTTTCTCCTGCATGAACAGGTTCATCTTGATGTCGTTGGGCTGCCAGTCGAAGGTCATGCGCAGCAGCGGATCGCCACAGGCGTCCTTGTAGGTGGGGTCCAGGCTGAGGTAGTTGGCCCGGTAGCTCTGGTGCGCGCCGTGCGCGTCCATGGAGACGTGGTGCTCGTAGTAGTCGGCCATGGCTTTCTTCCAGCCGCTGCCCCAGCCGGGCGTGCCGGGCGGCGCGACCGAGGCGGAGATCGGCTTGGTGCCTGCTTGGTTGACCCAGAACGGCGAACCGCCGACAAAGCCTGCCGGCCCGTGGTCGAAGTTGTCGGCGTTGAAATCATCGACCGCGATGCCGTTGCCGCCCGCGCCCATGAAGGGATTGGTGTAGTGCTGGTCCTTGCCGAAGAAGACCTTGATGGTGGCCATGTTCTGGTAGGCGAAATTGCGGCCCACCACGCCGGTGCCGGTGTCCGGGTCGTAGGGCTTGCCCACGCCGGACAGCAGCAGCATGCGCACGTTGTTGAACTGGAACATGCACACCGCCACGATGTCGGCGGGCTGCACCACTTCCTGCCCGGCCGCGTCCACGTAGGTCACGCCGGTGGCGGTCTTGCCGTCGGGCGCCAGGTTGATGCGCCGGACCTGGCAATGGGTGCGCAGCTCGAAGCGCGGCTCCAGCCGCAGCGCGGGCAGGATGTTCACGTTGGGCGATGCCTTGGAATACATATAACAGGCATAGCCGCTACAGAAACCGCAGAAATTGCAGGGCCCCATCTGCGCGCCGTAGGGGTTGGTGTAGGGGCCCGAGGTATTGGCCGAAGGCATGTTGTAGGGGTGGTAGCCCACCGCTTCGGCCGCCTTGCCGAACAGCATGGCCGACACCGAGTTCTTCTGCGCCGGCAGCGGAAAGTCGCTGGAGCGGTCGGGCGCGAAAGGATTGCCGCCCTTGCCTTCGCCCACCTTTTTGCCGTTGACGGTCCAGGCCGTGCCCGACGTGCCGAAGACTTTCTCGGCGAAATCGAAGTGAGGCTCCAACTCTTCGTACGTGGCGCCGAAGTCCTGGATGGTCATGCCTTCGGGGATGAAGTCCTTGCCGTAGCGTTCTTCGTAGTGGCTGCGCATGCGCAGCTCCATGGGGTCGACCCGGAAGTGCACGCCGGACCAGTGCAGGCCGGCTCCGCCCACGCCGTTGCCCGGCAGGAAGGCCCCGAGCTGGCGGTTGGGCAGGGCGGTGTCCTTGCTGGTGTGGCGGATGGTCACGGTTTCCTTGGATACGTCCACGAACAGCTTCTTGCGCGAGTTGTACGTGAGTTCGTCCATGGTCTGCGGGTAGACGCCGTCGGGATAGGTGTCGCGCATGGGGCCGCGCTCCAGCGCCACCACCGACAGGCCGGCCTCGGTGAGTTCCTTGGCCATGATGGCGCCCGTCCAGCCGAAGCCCAGCACCACCACGTCGGTCTTTTTCAGGGTCGTGGCCATGGGCTATCCTCTTGCGCCGCGTATGGAAACCGGGGGTTGGGGGTACTTCTCGTCGCGCTCGATCCAGTCCATGAAGTCGGCGCGCGCGCCGGGAAAATTGATGAGCTTCCAACCCGCCATGCCTTTGTTGCCGCCGTGCATGGGATCGCTGAAAAAGCCCTCCCGCGTGTTGGTCCAGAGCATGGAGAAGAACGTGGACGAGGGCAGGTGCTCGAAACCGTCTATGCCTTTTTCCATGGCGGCCAGCGCCTGGTCCTGCTCTTGCGGACCCAGTTCGGCAAATGCCTTGCCCAGCTTCCGGGCGCACCACCGGTCGGCCGCCGCGATGCCCAGGCGATACACCTCGCGGGGACTGAGCTTGAGCTGATAGCCCATTTCTCTGGGCGCATCGGGCGCGAAGGGGCCTTGCATGTACCACAGGCCGCCGGCCGCGTATGCGGTTCCCATCTGGCGGTCGATGAACTCGGGCACGCCCGCTTCCAGCGCGCCCGGGCCCAGTTCGTCCTTGGGGATCAGGCGGGCCGCCGCGGCCTGGAGAAAGCGGTATTCCTCGGTGGTGAAGAACCGGGGCTGGTATTTGGCGGCATTGGCCAGGGAGGGATCCACCGCCGGTCCGGGAACTTCGGGCAGGGGGGCGGGGACTGGCGCTGCGAGGGCGCCGCCCGAGGCGGCCAGCGCCGTGGCGGGGATGAGCGGAAGCGACTTTCTGAAAAAGGCGCGGCGCCCCGGGTTACCTATGCTGTCATTGTCATTCATGGCGGAGATGGCGCAAGACAGACACTCATTCCGCTGCTGCGGAATCAGCGACAGGACCGCTTCACTATATACCACCCGGCCCGCAGCGCAATGCGTTATGGCCCGCGCGGGCCGTGCCGGCGGTCCGTTCTTTGTTGCGTTGCCGCCACCTCATGCATCTTTGGCGATGCGCGCCGGGCGCATCGCCAGGGCGCTATTCCGGCTTGATTCCCGCCGCCTTGATTACGCCCGCATTGCGTTCGAGTTCCTGCTTCACGCGGGCGCGGAACGCCTGCGCGTCGGCATAGAAGGGATCGAAGCCCAGATCGCGCATCTTCTGCGGCGTATCCGCGTCGGCCAGCATGGCCTTCACTTCCCGCGACAGGCGTTCGACGACGGGGGCGGGCGTGCCGCGCGGCGCGGCGATGCCGTACCACGTGATGAAGTCATAGCCCGCGACGCCGGACTCCATGACGGTGGGCACTTGCGGCAGCAGCCGGGCGCGTTCGGCGCCCGTGACGGCAAGCGCGCGGACTTTGTCCGCGCGGATCTGCGGCAAGGCCGCGACCAGGGTGTCGATGGACAGCGGGATCTGGTTGCCGATCAGGTCCGTCATGGCCGGCGCGCTGCCGCGATAGGGCACGTGCAGCAGTTTCGCGCCCGTGCGCTGCGCCAGGAATTCGCCGGCCAGGTGGGGCGTGGACGCCGTGCCGAAAGAGCCGAAGCTCAACGGCCCGGCGGCGGACTGCTTGACGATGTCCGCTACGTTGGACAGGCCGGTCTGCGGGTTGGTGAGGATCACGAACGGCGCGCTGCCCGCGATGGCGACGTATTCATAGCTCTTGATCGGGTCATAGCCCAGATTGGGGTAGAGCAGCGAATTGGTGGTGAAGGTGGGCGCGCCCGTGATGAGCAGCGTGTAGCCGTCGGGCGCCGCGCGCGCCACGGCCGCAGCGCCGATGCCGGTATTGGCTCCCGGGCGGTTCTCCACGACCACGCTCTGGCCCAGCCGGTCGCCCAGTCTGGCGGCGAACAGGCGCGCCAGCACGTCGGTGGAGCCGCCGGGCGGAAAGGGCACGATGAGCGTGACGGGCTTTGCCGGCCAGCCGGACTGGGCGTGGCCGTGCGCGGGCGCCATGGCCACGGCTGCCATGGCGGCGAGGGCCAGGCGTTGGAAAAATCTGCGCAACATTGGACTGCTCTCCCCTTGAGAAGCGGAGCCGGGCTCCGCGTGTGGAAATCTTCGCCGGCGGTGCGGCGCTCAGGCCATGCCCGCGGGCGCCCTGCGCCAGCATTCCGTGGCCTGCTCGAAGGCGTGCGCCAGGCGCAGTACGCCCAGCTCATCGCGATAGCGGCCCACGATCTGGATGCCCACGGGCAGCCCGTCGGGCGTGAAGCCGCATGGCACCGAGATCGCCGGATGCCCGGTCAGCGAGAGGTAATAGCCGGAGCGCATCCAGTCGATGTAGTTCCCCATGGGCACGCCATCGATCTCGCGCACATAGGGTTCGTCGACCGGGAAGGGGGCAACCTGGCTGACCGCGCCGACGAGATAGTCGTGGTCCTGCATGAAGGCATGCATGCGAGCGAAGAGCGCCGCGCGGTCGCGCTCGGCCTGCGCGAGCGCGGCGCCCGATTGCTGCAGGCCCAGCTCGATGTTCCAGACGACGGTGTCTTTCATGCGCGCGCGCTCGCGCGCCAGGGCCTGGCCCTGCGTGGTGGCGAAAGCCAGCCCGCGCAAGGCGTGGAAGGCGCTGTCGGCGCCGGTGAAATCGGGGCAGGCCTCGACAATCTCGCAGCCCAGCGAGGCGAAGACCCCCAATCGGCCGTCGAGCACCTGGCGCACGCGCGGTTCGGTGGGCAGGCCGCCCCAGTCGGGGGCGTAGGCCACGCGCGTGCCGGCGAAATCGCGTTCCAGCGCGCCCAGAAAGCGTGCCGGGTCCTGGTCGATGGAAAGCGGATCTCGCGCATCGGGGCCGGCCATCGCGGCGAGATACAGGGCGGCGTCGGCAACGGTGCGGGCCATGGGCCCGGCGACCGTCAGCGTGTTGTAGGCGGCCGCATTGGGCCACAGGGGCACGCGGCCCGGCGAGGGGCGCAGGCCCACGACGTTGCAGAAGCTGGCCGGATTGCGCAGCGAGCCGCCCATGTCGGTGCCGTCGGCCAGGGGCAGCAGCCGGCAGGCCAGCGCGGCGGCCGCGCCGCCGCTGCTGCCGCCCGCGGTGCGGGAAGGATCATAGGGGTTGCGCGTGGCGCCGAATACCGCGTTGTAGGTCTGCGAGCCGGCGCCGAATTCGGGCATGTTGGTCTTGCCCAGGGTAATGGCGCCGGCGGCGCGCTGGCGCGCGACAATCAGGCTGGACTGCGCGGGAACGAAGCCGGCGTGGATGGGCGAACCCCAGGTCGTGCGCATGCCTTTCGTGAGAAAGCAGTCTTTGTGGGCGACGGGCAGGCCATGGAGCAGGCCCAGCGCCCGGCCGGCGGCCTGGGCTTGGTCGGCGGCGCGCGCTTGCGCCAGGGCGCCCTCGGGATCCACCGTCACCACGGCATTGACGGCGGAATTGCGCTGCGCGATCGATTCCAGATGGGCTTCGGTCAGTTCGCGGGCGCTCAGGCGTCCCGCGGCGATCTCGGCGCGCATCTGGGTCGCCGTCATGCTGCACAGGGTTTGCCAGCTCATGGATGTCCTCGGCTTGAGTTTTTCGATGCTTGTATTGCAATACAATACATAGTACTGTTAACCAATATTTAACCGTCCGGACGGCAGGCGCCGCAATCCGGGTAAACGAGGCACTCCCATGACCGACAGCCTGGAAGACGATCCGCCCGAGGGCGGCGGGCCGCGCGATCCGCTCTACATTGCTTCCCTGCCCAAGGCGATGCGGGTGCTCGAGGCGTTTCGGAACACGCGCGAATCCCTGGGGCTGACCGAGATCGGGCAGATTACCGAGCTGGGCAAAAGCGCGGCGCAGCGTTTCACGCACACCTGGGAGCGCATGGGCTACCTCGGGAAAGACCCGCAGACCCGGCGCTACGTGCTGACGCCGCGCGTCGTGGAGCTGGGCTATTTCTTCCTGCGCAGCGACCGGCTGGTGTCGCGGGCGGCGCCGCATCTGGTGGCATTGCGCGAGCGCTGCGGGCTGGCGGTGAACATGAGCGTGCTCGACGGCGGCGACATGATCTATCTGCTGCGCCTGCCGAGCCGCCAGCTCACGCTGGCGGAAATGCTGCCCGGGCGGCGCATGCCGGCCTGGTGCAACAGCGCGGGCCGCATGCTGCTGTCGCAGCGCGGCGATGACGCGGTGCGCGAGTATCTGGAGCGGGCCGACATCCAGCCCTATACCGTGCGCACAGTGACCGACCGCGCCGCGCTGGCGGGCGAAATCGCGCGGGCGCGCGAGCAGGGGTATGCGCTTGCCGAAGACCAGGTCCTGCTCAACCAGATCGGGGCGGCCGTGCTGCTGCGCGACGAGCCCGGGCTGCCGCGCGCGGCCATCAATGTCACGGCGGCGACCGACGCCTATCCCCCGCAACGCATGGCAAGGGAGATCGTGCCGCAACTGCTGAACACGGCCTACGGCATTTCGGGAGGGTGAAGCCGCCGCGTCCGCGGCGGTTTTTTCCGCAGGTGTTGTTTTGCCGTGACAACGGCGGATGACGCGCATCAAGCCGGCCCCTGAATTCCGCTTTGCCGCCGCGCCTCAAGCTAAGATCGCGTTTTCTTACTTAATGATAAATTTTGAGGCATTCAGTTGAACTCCGCAGAATATGTGCCCGTGGCGACTTCGGTGCCCGCGGATGAAGGATTCTTCAGGCATCACGGTCTTTGGGCTCCGGGGGTTCGCGCCTTTCGCAAGCTCAGGTTCAACACCAAGGCGGCCCTGATCTCGCTTGTGTTCCTGGCGCCGATGCTGGCCCTGGTGAGCTGGCTGCTGCACAGCCAGTACGAGCGGACCATGCAGGAACGCATGAACGCCACGCGGCAGCACGTGGAGATCGCCTATGGGCTGCTGCAATACGCGCACGGCATGGAGGCGGCGGGCAAGCTCACCCGCGAGGCCGCGCAGACGCTGGCGATTTCGCTGCTGGAGCCGCTGCGCTACGAGCAGGGCGAGTACTTCTGGATCAACGACGTCCGGCAGCGCATGGTCATGCACCCGGTGAATCCGCAACTCAACGGGCGCGACATGAGCGGGTATACGGATCCCCGGGGCGAGCACGTCTTCAGGCGCTTCGCCGAGACGGGCAGCGGGGGCGGGCAGGGGTTCGTGAGCTACCAATGGGCCAAACCCAATCACCCGGACGCCGAGGACAAGATCTCGTACGTGCGCGGCTTCGAGCCCTGGGGCTGGGTGCTCGGTTCGGGCGTGTACGTGCACGATGTCTGGGAAAACGTGCGGTCGCTGATCGCCTGGACCGCCTTCTGGGTCTTGCTGACCGTGGCCGTCGGCGCCTATCTGTTCCTGAGTTTCTACCACGTGATGAACGGCGGTCTGAAAGAGACGCGCCGCCATCTGCACGCCATGGCCACGGGCGACCTCACCACTTCTCCGAGCCCCTGGGGCAAGGACGAGGCGGCCGAGCTGATGCTGGACCTGCTGGCCATGCAGAACGCGCTGCGCACCATGGTGGTGCATGTGCGCGAATCCAGCGACGAGATCCTGTATTCCGCCCGGGAAATCGCCGCCGGCGCGAACGATCTGTCGTCGCGGACCGAGCATGCGGCGGGCGACCTGGAAGCATCGGCGGCCGCGATGGAGGAGATCACCTCGACCATCAGCCACAACACGCAGCACACCGGCGCAGCGGCCAGGATGGCGCTGCAGAACGCCCAGGTGGCCACCGACGGCGGCCGTGTGATGCGCGAAGTGGTGGGCACCATGGAACAGATACGCGACTCGTCGAACAAGATCGCCGAGATCGCCGGCACCATCGACGGCATTGCGTTCCAGACCAACATCCTGGCGCTCAACGCCGCCGTGGAATCGGCGCGCGCTGGGGAGCAGGGCCGGGGCTTCGCGGTCGTCGCGGCCGAGGTACGCGCTCTTGCGCTGCGCACGGCCGCCGCCGCGAAGGAAGTGAGCAAGCTCATTTCCGAAAGCGTGTCCAAGGTGGCCAGCGGCGTGTCGGTCGTGACCGAGGCCGGCACCATGATCAACGACATCGAGCAGTCGTCGCAGCAGGTCAATCGCCTGCTCGGCGAGATCGCGAACGGCGCGCGCGAGCAGGACATCGGCGTGCGCCAGATCAGCCAGGCGGTCAACGAGCTCGATCGCATGACGCAGCAGAACGCCGCGCTGGTCGAGCAGACCGCGGCGGCCGCGATGTCCATGGAGCGGCAGGCGGCCCAGCTGGCGGGGGAGGTGGCGCGTTTCCTGCTGCCGGACCACGCGCAGGCGGTCGCGAGGTAGTTCGGGGATGCCGGCCGGCGCCCCGCCGGCCCTTTCCTCGCGGGCGCGCCATCGGATAAGCTGGGGGCCTTGCGCGGCCGCGGCGGCCAGGGGGCTGCCCCGGCGCCGCGCATTGTCGGGAGGCCTTATGCTCTGGCGTTTTTCCGCGAACCACAGCCATCTCTATCCCGGCGCCCTGTTGAGCTGCCTGGAACCGCGGGGCGAGGCGAGGCTGTCGCCCGGCGACGAGGTGCTGGTGGCCTTCACCGACGGCATGGCGGCCATGGGCACGCTGGCCGCCGTGACGCCGCATTCGGCCGTCCTCAGCATGCCGGCGTACCTGACGCAGCGCGGCACCTGGGTGTCCGAGCGCGTCTGGGGGCTGGCGCCGTCGGGCGAGCCGGGCCTGGTCCGCGTGCGCAAGCGGTTGTCGCGCGCCTGATCCTCCCGGCGCGGGCCGGCCGCGCCTCGCCGGCCACGCCTCGCCGGCCGCGCCTCGCCGGCCGCGCCGCACGTCGCGTTAGCCCGCTGCGGCCAGCACCTGCCGCGCCACGTCGATGAGCGTCCGGCCGCTCTGCATGGCGGCGCGCTGCAGCCAGGCGTGCGCGTCGGGTTCGGACAGGCGCCGGGTCCGCATGAGCAGGCGCTTGGCGCGCAGCAGGTCTTTCTGGTCGTCCAGCGCGGCGCGGGCCTGCGCCAGCGCCTCGTCGGCCTTCTGCATTTGTTCGCGTTGCGCCTGCAGGATGTCGAGTATGGACCGCTCGATCTCGCCGCCCACGCCGCCGGGCGGCGGCGCATCCAGCGCCCGGCCCTGCACGCTGAAGAGCATCGCGGGCGCCATGCCTCTGGCTTGCTTTTCCAGGCGTTCGCGCAGCAGTCCGTGGTTGCGCAGATCGCGGCGGGTCTGGCCGATGCGCTGCCGGCATTCCTCGGCCAGCAGGTCCGTCAGCCCGGATGCGATGGGGCGCATGGCGTCGATGCGCGCGGTGCACACGTCGAACCATACGGCGCCCAGCGCGGGATCGACGGGATGGCGTTCGCCGGTGCGGCGGGCCATGTCGCGCATGCGCGCCACGGCGGCATCGTGCCGGCGCGCCTGCCGCCAGGCCCGCTGGATGCCCGACGGCGCATGGCGCTCGAAGGTGTCGAAGCTGCGCTGCTGGTCGCCGACCAGGCCGTCCAGGCGCGCCTGGCGCGCTTCGTCGAAGTAGCCCGCGGCGTAGCCCGTGACGCCGAGGGCGCGCTCCTGGCCGGCCAGTTCCTTGCCCTGCATGAAGTTGAGCAGGGCCACCAGCAGCCGGGTGATGCCGGCGTCCAGCGAGGCGTCCGCCGCCTCGAACACCACGGCCAGCAGGCTGGAGATGAGGCGGGTATAGGCCGCGCTCGCCGCCTCGGCGTCGATGCGCTGGCGCCGCACGCGCCAGCGCAGGTCGGGCAGTTCGTCCAGCCGGTACAGCGCATAGGCAATGGCGTCGTACAGCCGGGCCTTGCCGCCTTCCTGCTCCATGCCGTCCAGGAAGCCGCGCACGGCGCGTTCGCATTCGTCCGCGGCGTCGCAGAGGCCGCCCAGGTGTGTCAGCAGCGTGTCCTGCCGCAGGCACAGGTACAGGTTGGAGTAGCCGCGCTCCTTCTGCAGGGCGTGGACGAGCTCGCTCAGCAGCGCCACGAAATCGCTGATGCGCGCGAGCTGCTCAAGGGCCAGCAGCTCGGACTGGCGCGCCGCCGCGAGAAACCTGAGCGCGGGCCCGGCCCTGGTCATGGCAGGCTCCGGCGCGGGCTCATGCCCGCGCGGCGCGCGCGGGCGCAGGGAGGCCGGCCGCGGCGACGCCGAAACGGCTGCCGGCCGCCACGTCGCCGATGACCAGGATGGCGGGGCTGCGCAGGCCCTGGCAGCTCGCGTCGGCCTGCATGCGCGCCAGCGTCGAGCGGATTTCGCGCTGGCCGGGCAGCGATGCGCGCTCGATCATGGCGACCGCGGTGTCGCCGGGCAGGCCGCCTTCCAGCAGACCCGCGGCGGTCGCGGGCAGTCTGGCCACGCCCATGTAGACCACCAGGGTCGTGCCCGAGCGGGCGAGGGCGGCCCAGTCGGGCGCGCCGCCGTCTTCGGTGTGCGCGGTGACCAGGGTCACGCCGCGCGCCACGCCGCGCAGCGTGAGGGGGATGCCGATCGCGGTCGCGGCGGCCAGGCCCGCGGTGATGCCGTTGACGATCTCGCACGGCACCCCGCGCGCGGCCAGCCAGGCGGCTTCCTCGCCGCCTCGGCCGAAGATGCAAGGGTCGCCGCCCTTCAGGCGGGCGACTTTCCGGCCCTGGCGCGCATAGCGCAGCATGAGGCGCTGGATGAAATCCTGCGGCGTGGAGCGGCATCCGCCGCGCTTGCCCACCGGGATGACGCGCGCCTGCGGGCAATGCGCCAGCACCTCGGGGTTGACCAGATCGTCGGCCAGGACGATTTCGGCCTGCCGCAGGGCCTTGACGGCCTTGATCGTGAGCAGTTCGGGGTCGCCGGGACCGGCGCCGATGAGAAACACGGGGTGGATCATGATGCGGGCTTCCCCTGGCATGGCTTGAGAGATCAGAAAGCGACTTCGACGGCGTCGCCGTTCAGGCGCGCCGGCCATGCGGCGATGCGCTGTTCGGGGAACTCCACGCAGGAGCCGTCGCTCAGCCGGAAATGCTGCTTGTAGAGCGGCGCGGCCACTACCTTCTCGCCGCCCAGGCTGCACACGATGCCGCGTCCGACCACGTTGGCGCCGGATTTCGGATCGCGGTTGCCCACGGCGTAAACGGCCTCCTCGCCGGGCAGGTAGAAGAGCGCCACCTGTTCGCCGTCCAGCCAGGCCACCACGCCGGAATGGGCGACCAGGTCCGAGCGCCGGCAGACGACGCGCCAGCAGGGTTCGCGCAGGGCATCCATCAGTGTTCCTCCAGTGCTGCGGCGAGCGGGGCCTCGTCCGCGTTCGCGGGGCGGCGCTGGCCGCGTTCCTCGACGAAGCGGATATCGGGGTCGGCGCGCCGGTCGTTGACGAAAGTCCGGAAGCGCTTGAGCTTTTCGGGGTCGGCCAGGGCGTTGGCCCATTCGCATTCGTAGCGGTCCACCACGGCCTGCATCTGCGCCTCCAGTTCGGCGCACAGGCCGAGGCTGTCGTCCAGCACCACGGCCTTGAGGTAGTCGAGCCCGCCTTCGAGCGATTCGCGCCAGACCGAGGTGCGCTGCAGCTTGTCGGCGGTGCGGATGTAGAACATCAGCAGCCGGTCGATGATACGGACCAGGGTGTCGTCGTCCAGGTCGGTGGCGAACAGCTCGGCGTGGCGCGGCCGCATGCCGCCATTGCCGCACACGTACAGGTTCCAGCCGTTCTCCGTGGCGATCACGCCAATGTCCTTGCTCTGCGCTTCGGCGCATTCGCGCGTGCAGCCCGACACGGCGAACTTCAGCTTGTGCGGCGAGCGCAGGCCCTTGTAGCGGTTCTCCAGGCGCAGCGCCATGGCGACGCTGTCCTGCACGCCGTAGCGGCACCAGGTGCTGCCTACGCAGGACTTCACCGTGCGGGTCGATTTGCCGTAGGCATGCCCCGTCTCGAAGCCCGCGGCGATAAGCTCGGCCCAGATGTCGGGCAGTTCGTGCAATTGCGCGCCGAAGAGGTCGATGCGCTGGCCGCCGGTGATCTTGGTGTAGAGCTTGTACTTGCGGGCCACCTGGCCAATGGCGATCAGGCCCTCGGGCGTGATCTCGCCGCCGGGGATGCGGGGCACCACGGAGTAGGTGCCGTTCTTCTGCATGTTGGCCATGAAGGTGTCGTTCGTGTCCTGCAAGGGCACCAGCGACGGATCCTGGATGGGCCGGTTCCAGCACGAGGCCAGAATCGAGGCCACCGCGGGCTTGCAGATGTCGCAGCCCAGCGCGCCCCTGCCATGGCGTGCCAGCAGTTCCTCGAAGGTTTCCAGGCCTTCGACGCGCACCAGCGCATACAGCTCCTGCCGCGTATAGGCGAAGTGTTCGCACAGGCTCTTGTCCACCTGCACGCCGCGCCCGGCAAGCTCGTGCTCGACCACCTGCTTGAGCAGCGCGGCGCAGCCGCCGCAGCCGGTTGAGGCGCGGGTGCATGCCTTGACGCCCGCAAGGTCGGCGCAGCCGCCGTCGATGGCGGCGCAGACGGCGCCCTTGCTGACGTTGTGACAGGAGCAGATGGTGGCCGTGGCGGGCAGCGCGGCGGGGCCCAGCGCGGGCGCTTCGCCGCCCGCGGGCAGGATCAGGCTGGCCGGGTCGGCCGGCGCGGCCAGTCCGTTCTGCGCGTATTGCAGCAGCGTGTCGTAATAGCTGTTGTCGCCCACCAGCACGGCGCCCAGCACCTGTTTGCCATCGGCCGACACCACCAGCCGGCGGTAGCTGGCGCTGGCCTCGTCGATGTAGCGGTAGCTGCGCGAGCCGGGCGTGCGACCGTGCGCGTCGCCGATCGATCCCACGTCCACGCCCAGCAGCTTGAGCTTGGTGGACATGTCGGCGCCGGCGAAGGGCTCGCCGGCCTGGCCGCAGAGCGCCGCGGCCGCGCTGCGCGCCATCTGGTAGCCGGGCGCGACCAGCCCATAGACCACGCCATTGAAGAGGGCGCATTCGCCGATGGCATAGATGTCGGGATCGCTGGTGCGGCAGTTTTCGTCGATGAGCACGCCGCCGCGGGCGCCCAGCGCCAGGCCCGCGCTGCGCGCCAGCCCGTCGCGCGGACGGATGCCCGCGGAAAACACCACCATGTCCGTTTCCAGCGCCTCGCCGTCGACGAAATGCATGCGGTAGCGGTAATGCGAGCCCGGCTTGATGGACTCCGTGGAGCGCGACAGGTGTACGCGCACGCCGAGCGCCTCGATGCGGGCCTTGAGCGCTTCGCCGCCCTGCTCGTCGAGCTGCACCGGCATGAGCCGCGGCGCGAATTCCACCACGTGCGCTTCCAGCCCGAGGGCTTTCAGCGCATTGGCCGCTTCCAGCCCCAGCAGTCCGCCGCCCACCACCACGCCGCGCCGGGCGCCCTGTGCCGCTTCCTCGCGGATGCGGTCCAGGTCATCCAGCGTGCGGTAGACCAGGGGCTGCTCCGGCGCGCCGGAGATCGGCGGCACGAAGGGGAAGGAGCCGGTGGCCAGCACCAGCTTGTCGTAGGGATAGCGGCCGCTTTCGGTGACCACTTCGCGGCTGCGCCGGTCGATGCCGGTCACGCGCTCGCCCAGCCGCAGCGTGACCTCCGGCCGCGCGTAGACCGAGCCGTCGCCCAGCGCCATGGACTCGGCGTCGCGGCCGGCCAGGTATTCCGACAGGTGCACGCGGTCGTAGGCGCGCCGGCTCTCTTCGCCGAAGACGAGCACCTGCCAGCGGGCGAGCGCGCCGCGCGAGGCAAGCTGTTCAACGAAGTGGTGGCCGACCATGCCGTTGCCGATCACGATCAGGCGGGGCGGAGACGTAGTTGCGGCGGTCATCGGTTGTCCATTGCGTGTGACGGCATTCCGGAAAGCAAAAAGCGCCCTGGACCTCAGGGTGGGGTCGGGGCGCCTTTGCCGGGGACTGCACGGGTTGTCTTGGGGGCGGACGGCTGTCCGCCCTGCCAGGAGTCAAGCAAGGTCCGTGCCAGGTCCGGATGTACGGGTCTGGCGCCGGAACAGCCGGGACGACGGCCGGCGCGGGGCGCCCGCGCGCCGCACAATGCTGGTGCGCCGCGCACCAGCGTGGGACGCGTCATGCTCCAAGAGGAGGAATGCGGGCCGCGCCATGCGCAAGGCCCGGCCCGCATCCGCCCGCGGCCGGCGTTGCGGGTTTCCCCCGGGCTTGTGACGGCGCGCGGGCCGGTGCTAGCATCGGCACGTGACCACGTGGTCACATCGAGGGCGAGCCTCATGACCATCGGGATAGCAGCGGCGGGAAACGCCGCCGGCGCGGCGGTATATGACGCGGTGCTGGGCGCCGAATTGCTCGGCCGCGGCGCCATCGGCGGCTTTGCCGTCATGGCGGTCTGCGGCGCGGCGGGCGCGGCGGAGTACCGGGTGACGCAACGCGGAGGCGTGACGGCGCTGGACGTGCCGCCTTCGTGGCGCGACGCGCGCGTGGCGGCCGTCATTTCCAGCGGCCCGGACCGCCCCGAGCCGCTGACGCAGTTCCTGGCGGGCGCCGGCGGCGTGGGCCTGGTCACGGGCCATCGCCTGCCCAACCTGCCCGGCGAGGACGGCGTCGCGCTCAACCAGGCCGTGCTGGCGCGCATGGCGGGCGGGACGCATCCCCAGGACGCGGTCGACGCGGTGCTGGACGCGCACCCGGAATGGGACGCCGGCCTCATCGCCATCGACATGCGCGGACGGCTCGGCATGGGCAACAGCGCGCGGGTGCGACGCCGCGACGATCTGGGCCTGGCGCGGCGCGAGATTCCGCCCGCCACCCTGGGCCTGCTGCACAACTCCATCCATGCGCGGGGCGACCTGGCCGCCGACCTGGCGGACCTTGCCTGGTCGAGGCTGCTGGGCGGCCCGGCGGCGCTGCGCCTGCTCGTCTTGAAGCAGGCGGCCGACCTGGCGCCCGCCGAACGCGATTGCGTGCACGTGGACGGCGCGGGCGTCATCGTGCGGCTCGAAACCGCCAACCCCCGCCTGGCCTCGCTCAACCGGCGCGGCACGGCGGTATATCTCGGCACCGAGGTGCGCTGCGGCGGCCGCCGCATCGGCACGGCGACTACCGAACTGTATGCCGAGCTGCGCGCGGGGCAGGCGCTGCCGGGCGCCGAGCCGGGCCAGCACATGCTGCTGGCGAGGATGGACCATGTCCAGGCGTGAACAGACCGAGCGCCAGATCATGCGGGCGCTCGAGGCCCAGATACGCGAAACCGGCATGGCCGGGGTGGGCGTGAACGCCATCGCCAAGCGCGCGGGCGTGAGCAAGGAGCTGATCTACCGCTATTTCGACGGGCTGCCCGGCCTGCTGCTGGCCTGGATGCGCGAGCAGGATTACTGGACCGGCCGTTCGGGCCTGCTGCAGGCGGACGAATCCAGTTCCCGCGCGCCGGCCGACCTGATTCTCTCGATGTTGCGCGCGCAGATCGACGCCCTGGGCGGCAACGAGACGCTGCGCGAAATCCGTCTCTGGGAACTGGTGGAGCGCAACGAAGTGACGGCACGGCTCGCCGATCGCCGCGAGCGGGCGGCGCGCGCCTTCATCGACCGGGTCGACGGCCTGACGGGCGAGGCGGACGTGCCCGCCCAGGTCAGCATCATGCTGGCGGGCGTGCTGTACCTGATGCTGCGCGCCAAGACCGAGAGCCATTTCCTGGGCGTGCCGCTGCGCACGGACGAAGGCTGGGCGCGCCTGTACGCCGCGCTGCAGAGCATGGTCGGCCACTTGCCCGAGGAGCTGCGGCGCACGCCGCTGTGCGAGCTGGAGGCGCGGCGGGCGGCGCGGCCATCGCGGGGCCCGCGCGGCGGCCGGGAACGGGCGGCCGAAGGGCGCGGGCCCGCAACTCCAACCGGCGAGGCAGCCGGGCACAACGATACGAGGGAGCCATCATGAAGCTGAAATCGAAATTGCGCCGGGGAGCCAGGCACCTCCTGCTGTCCGTGGCGGTGGCGGGCGCGTCGCTGGCCGCGCCGGCGTCCATGGCCGAAACCGTGACGGCGGTCATGCAGTCGGGTCTGCGCGTGCTGGACCCCATTCTCACCACAGCCTTCATGACGCGGGATCATGCCTACATGATCTACGACACGCTGCTGGGGCTGGACGAGCATTTCAAGGTGCAGCCGCAGATGGCGAGCTGGACGGTGGGCGACGACGGCAAGACCTATACCTTCGCCTTGCGCGACGGCCTGAAATGGCACGACGGCAAGCCCGTCACCTCGGAAGACTGCATTGCTTCCATCAGGCGCTGGGCCGCCGTGGACGCCACGGGACAGGTGCTGATGACGCTGGTGCAGGACATGGCGGCGGTCGACGACCGGCATTTCCGCATCGTGCTCAAACAGCCCACGCCGCTGCTGCTGGAGGGCCTGTCCAAGATCAGTTCGCGTCCCGCTTTCATGATGCCCAGGCGCATCGCCGAGACGCCCGCGTCCCAGCCCATCGGCGAATACATTGGCTCGGGCCCGTTCCGCTTCGTGGCGTCCGAATTCAGGCCGGGCCTGAAAGTGGTCTACGAGAAGAACAAGGACTACGTGCCGCGCAGCGAACCGCCGAGCTGGACGGCGGGCGGCAAGGTGGCCAACGTGGACCGCGTCGAATGGGTGGCCATGCCGGACCAGATGACCGCCATCAACGCCTTGCAGAACGGCGAGGTGGATTTCATCCAGCAAGTGCCGTTCGACCTGCTGCCCATGGTGGAAAACCAGGACGGCCTGAAGGTCGAGGTGCTGGACAAGCTGGGCGCCTGGACCTATTTCCGCATGAATCACCTCTATCCGCCGTTCGACAACAGGCTGGTGCGGCAGGCGGCCATTGCGGCGGTCAGCCAGGAAGACGTGCTCAAGGCGCTGGTGGGCGATCCCAAGTACTACAAGACCTGCGCCGCCGTCATGGGCTGCGGCAATCCCTATGGCGACAATTACGGCGAGGACTGGGTGGTGCCGGCGCGCCTGGACAAGGCCCGGGCGCTGCTCAAGGAGGCCGGATACGACGGCACGCCGGTAATCGTCCTGCAGCCCACCGACATCGCCATGCTGTCGGCCCAGCCCGTGGTGGTGGGCGCGGCGCTGCGCAAGGCAGGCTTCAACGTCACGATGAAAGCCATGGATTGGCAGACGCTGGTCACGCAGCAAGGCAACCAGAATCCGCCGCAGGAAGGCGGCTGGAACCTGTTTTCCACCTACAGCATCCTGGCCAGCAGCGGCGACCCCTTCGGCAACACGACCCTGGCGTCCAATGGCCGCAAGGCCTGGGCCGGCTGGCCCGACGTGCCCGCGATCGAGGCGCTGCGCCTGAAGTTCGCGCAGGCTTCCGATCCGGCCGAGCGCAAGCGGATCGCCGCCGAAATCCAGAAGCTCGCCATCGACGAGGGCGTGGTGGCGCCGCTGGGGCAGTTCCAGATTCCGGCTGCCTACAGCACCCGGCTGTCGGGCATTCTGCAGGCGCCGGTCACGCTGTTCTGGCATCTGAAAAAGGCGGAAAAATGACCCGGTCCGAGGTTTTCGATTACCTGATCCGGGGCGCCGAGGTGGTGGACGGCACGGGCGCGCCGCGCTACGAGGCCGACATCGCCATCGCGGGCGGGCGCATTGCGCGCATCGGCGATCTTTCCGGCGCGCGGGCGCGCGAGGAAATCGACGCGCGCGGGCTGACCGCGACGCCCGGATTCATCGACGCCCACACCCACGACGACCGGGCCATGCTCTCCGACGGCGACATGGCGCCCAAGGTCAGCCAGGGCGTGACCACCGTCATCGGCGGGAACTGCGGCATCTCGCTCGCGCCCATGCCCCAGCCGGCGCGCGCGCCGGTGCCGCCGCTGGACCTGCTGGACGCCGGCGGGCAGTGGTTCCGCTATGCGCGCTTCGCCGACTACCTGGACGCGCTGCGCGCGCAGCCCGCCGCCACCAACTGCGCCATGCTGGTGGGCCACACCACGCTGCGCGTGATCGAGATGGACGACGTGGGCCGGCCCGCCCGCGCGGCGGAAATCGCGCGCATGCGGGCCCGCGTGGACGAAGCGCTGCAGGAAGGCGCCATCGGCGTGTCCACCGGACTGGCCTATGCGCCCTCGGCCGCCGCCACCACCGAAGAAGTCATCGAGGTCTGCCGGCCGCTGAGCGGGCGCCAGGGCCTGTACTGCACGCACATGCGCGACGAGGGCGACAGCGTCATGGCGTCGCTGGAGGAAACCTTCCGCATCGGCCGCGAGCTGGGCGTGCCGGTGGTGATCTCGCATCACAAGGTGGTGGGCGCGGCCAACCGTGGCCGTTCGGCGCAGACGCTGGCCCGCATCCGCGAGCAGATGGGCCGTCAGCCGGTATGCCTGGATTGCTATCCGTACAACGCCTCGTCCACCATTCTGTCGCACGATCTGGTCGACGGCGCCGCGCGGGTCATCGTGACCTGGTCCAAGGCCATGCCTCAGTTCGCGGGCCGCGACCTGGACGAGGTCGCGCGCGAGCTGGGTTGCCCGCTGGCGCAGGCGGTGGACCGTCTGCAGCCGGCCGGCGCCATCTACTTCCGCATGGACGAGGAAGACGTGCGGCGCATTCTGCGGTTCGACGAAACCATGATCGGATCGGACGGGCTGCCGCACGACGAGAAGCCGCATCCGCGCCTGTGGGGCACGTTTCCGCGGGTGCTGGGCCACTACGGCCGCGGGCTGGGGCTCTTCGCCCTGGAGCAGGCCGTGCACAAGATGACCGGGCTCACCGCCGCCCGTTTCGGGCTGGCCGGCCGCGGCGAGCTGCGCGAGGGCGCGCATGCCGACGTGGTGCTGCTGGACGCCGGGGAAGTGGCCGACCGCGCGACCTTCGCGCAGCCGGTCGCGCCGTCGATCGGCATCCACGCCGTGTGGACCAACGGCCAGCCCGTCTGGCGCGAGGGGCGTTCCACCGGCGCGCGGCCGGGGCAGGTGCTGCGGCGCGTGCCGCGCTAGGACGTCCCGGTTCCGGTCCCGGCTCGCGCGCCCGGCGCCCCTAGAAGCTGCCTTTCAGCCCGACCAGCACGCCGCGTCCGCCTTCGGGCGCCACGTCGCGCAGCACCGAGGTGGCGTAGCGGATGTCCTGGTTGGTCAGGTTGACGCCGCGCACATAGGCTTCCCAGCGGGTGGCGCCCGCCTTGAAACGGTAGCCGGCATGCGCGTCCAGACTGTAGTAGGCGGGCGTACTGTCGTCCTCATCGGGATGGCGGTGCTGGGCGAACGCCCGCGTGACCGACACGCCCGCGCTCCAGGGGCCCTGGCCCCAGTCCAGCCCGGCGCTCAGGCGCAGGGGCGCGATGCGCGGCAGCGGCTCGCCGGTGTCCGCGTTGCGGGCATGGGTGTAGTCGCCCGCAAGCTTGAGGTCCAGCGTGTGGCCGCCGGCGGCATACACGCGCGTGCTGCTTTCGGCCTCGACGCCGTAGAAGTCGGCGGGCACGCCGCGGTAGACGGCTTCGGGCAGCGCATCGTCGCTGTCCGCGCCTACCACGTCGCCGTCGTCGTTGCGCAGCCGGCCCGTGTTCAGCTCGGCAAGATAATTGGCGAAATGGCTGTAGAACACGCTGACGCCGCCCTTGTCCGCGCCGCGCGCCCAGCGCAGTCCGAGGTCGCCCGACCAGGCGCGCTCCTTGGACAGGTCCTGGCTGCCCACGAGGTACTGGCCCGTGGCCTCGTGCGGGCCGTTGGCGTAGAGCTCATAAAAGGTGGGCGCGCGTTCGGTATAGGCGGCATTGGCGGCCAGCGACCAGACCGGATCCAGCTGGTACACCGTGCCCAGCGATATGCTCGCGGCGTTGAACGTGCGTCCGGCGCTGTCCTGAAAGCGTGCGTTGCCGCCGGCCGAGGGCGACAGCCGCGTATGCTCCAGGCGCGCGCCGGCGCTCAGGCTCCAGCGCGGATCGACCTGCCAGGTTTCCACGTCGAAGAGCGCCAGGCTGTCGGTGTCCACCGTGGGCACCAGCGCCTCGTCGCCCAGCGCCGAAAAGCGCGACTGCCCGCCTTGCAGGCCGATGACGCCGCGCACCGGACCCAGCTCGGCATGCTGGGCTTCCAGCCTGGCCTCATAGCCGCGGTTCTTGAAGATGGTGCCGGTTTCCCCGTCTTCGATTTCCTTGTGCTGGTAGTCGGTGTAGCCGGCGCTGAGGCGCACGCGGGTAAAGATGCCGTCCAGGTCGCGCAGCTCGGTGGCGGCGTTGACCCGCTGCTGGCGCAGGCGGATGCGCACGTCGGGCTCGGCCACCGAGCCGTAGTCGGAGTCATAGCCGCTGACCGACACGCCCGCGTAGCCGCGGTCGCTGGTCCAGCCCATGCCCAGCGCGCCGCCGCTGTCGCGGCCGTCGCTGTTGGGCAGCCGGCCGTGGGGCGAGGCCGCGTCCGGATCGGCGGCCCGCGCGCGGGCCGAGCGCGCATCGCCGGGAATGCGCAGCTCGCTGGTTTCGCGGCCGAACACGTCGGCGTGCACGGCGAACGTGCCGTCGCCGCCTTCCACGCGCGCGCTGCCGCTGCGCGAGGTGTTGGCGCCGCCATATTCGCCCTGTATCTGGCCCTGCACTCCCTGGATGGGTTCGGTGGGGATGCGGTTGTCGATGGTGTTGACCACGCCGCCGATGGCGTTGCCGCCGTAGAGCAGGGCGGCCGGCCCGCGCAGGATTTCCACGCGGTCGGCCGCCTGCGGGTCGGTGGGCACCTGGTGGTCGTAGGAAAGCGAGGACGCGTCCAGCGCGCCTACGCCGTTGTTCAGCAGCCGGATGCGGTCGCCGTCCATGCCGCGGATGATGGGCCGGCCCACCATCGGGCCGTAGCTGGTGGCGGCCACCCCGGGCAGGCCGTTGAGCGTGGCGCCCAGGGTGTCGCCGCGGCGCAGGTCCAGGTCGGCGCCTTCGAGCACGGTGGAGGGCGTGGCGAGGGCCGGCTCGCCGAGCGGATTGCCCGTCACGACGACCGGGGCGAGCGTGGCGGCGGGCGCGCCGGCAGGCTGGGCCAGGGCGGCGGGGCAGAACGGCAGGGCGGCCAGGGCCAGGGAAAGCGGCCGCAGGGCGGCGGGCAGGCGCGAGCGCGCGCCGCGCCGGAAGTGGATTTTTTGCATGGCGTGAATCGGGAAAATGGGATGCGGGCGCGCAAGGAGCGCGCGGCTGATGTCAGCGGCTGGCGCAGGCGCGCGGCGGCGCGCGCGAGCGGAACCAGTGCGCGCTGCGCGCGGCGGGGCCGGGCGCGAGCGCCAGGCGCGGCGCCGGTTGCGCGGCCGGATCCGGCGGCGCGGGGGGCGCCATGGGCGCCAGCGCGGCGTCCCAGAGGTCCAGCGCGTTGCAGAGGTCGCAGCCGCCGTGCGCCGCGCCATCGCCGTGCCCGCCGGGCCGGACGTCTTCGGGTTTGCCGGCCTGCGAGCCGGACAGGTGCGACAGCGCGTGCCAGGTGGCGGCCTGGGGCATGCCGGCCGCGGACGCCAGCACCCACAGCAGGCCCAGCAGCGCCAGCCAGGACGGGGCGGCGCGCGGACGGCGGCGGGGGCGTTGCGTGGGACGCATGGCGTGCGGACGGAAAAGCCGGAAAGAAAAACTGGAACGATATAGTATTTCAAAATTTCAACGCCGTCGCGCACGGCAACTGTGCTGCTTTCCTGCCCGAAAAACTGTGCTGTCCGCCGGTCCTGTATCCCTTCTATATTGACGGCCTGTGTATCTGTTGCGCGCCGCGTCCGGCGGACCGGCGCGCAAGGCGAATCGGGGGTTTTTCGAGCATGAGCAAGTCCAAGCAGCGCAACGTGCCCGGCGTGCGGCCCTATGGCGGGCCGGCGGGCGGCTGGGGGGGCGCTGCGCGCGACCGCGCAGGCCGTCCGGCAGCAGATGGACACTTTCGAGGCGCCCGTCGTGCTGCTGCGCACGAACCAGCCTACGGGTTTCGACTGTCCGGGCTGCGCCTGGCCCGACAAGGAGCACCGCTCCACGTTCCAGTTCTGCGAGAACGGCGCCAAGGCCGTTACCTGGGAGGCCACCAACAAGCGCGTAACGCCGGAGTTCTTCGAGCGGCACACCGTGTCCGAGCTGCTGGGCTATTCCGACTACGAGCTGGAGAACTTCGGCCGGCTCACGCACCCCATGGCGTACGACCCGGTCACGGACAAATTCCGCGCGGTGCAATGGGAAGAGGCTTTCGGCCGCATCGGCAAGGCCATGCGCGGCTTGGCGTCGCCCGACCAGGTGGAGTTCTACACCTCGGGCCGGGCGTCCAACGAAGCGGCCTATCTGCTCCAGCTCTTCGCGCGCGAGTACGGCACCAACAACTTTCCCGACTGCTCCAACATGTGCCACGAGGCCACCAGCGTGGGGCTGCCGCAATCCATCGGCATCGGCAAGGGCACGGTGTCGCTGGCGGATTTCGACCAGACCGAGCTTGTCATTTCCATCGGCCACAATCCGGGCACCAACCATCCGCGCATGATGGGAACGCTGCACGAAGTTGCCCGGCGCAAAGTGCCCATCATCGTGTTCAACCCCATGCGCGAGCGGGCGCTGGAGCGTTTTGCCGATCCGCAGGACGTGCTGGAGATGGCCACGCTGGGCTCGACGGACATCGCCTCCACGTACTACCAGGTGCGCGCCGGCGGCGACGCGGCGGCGCTCAAGGGCATCATGAAGGCGGTGCTGGCGCTCGAAGACGAGCGCGGCGGCGTGCTCGACCGCGAATTCATCGCCCGGCACACCCGGGGGGTTGAGGCGCTGGAGGCCGACCTGCGGGCGACCGGCTGGGCCGACATCGAATACGAAAGCGGGCTGGCGCGGGCCGACCTGGAGCAGGTGGCGCAGGCCTATGCCGCGTCCAACGCCACCATCATCACCTACGGCATGGGCATCACGCAGCACAACATGGGCACGGCCAACGTGCGGCTCATCGCCGACCTGCTGCTGCTGCGCGGCAACATCGGCAAGCCCGGCGCCGGCATCTGCCCCTTGCGCGGCCATTCCAACGTGCAGGGCAACCGCACCGTGGGCATTACCGAGAAGCCGTCGGCGCAGTTCCTGGCCAGCCTGCAGGCCGTCTTCGGCTTCCGGCCGCCGAGCGCGCACGGTCACGACGCCGTGAAGGCCATGGAAGCAATGATCGCCGGCACGGCGCGCGCGCTCATTTGCCTGGGCGGGAATTTCGCCGTGGCGCTGCCCGACCCCGAGCGCTGCTTTCCCGCCATGAAGAACCTGGACCTCAGCGTGCACGTGGGCACCAAGCTCAACCGCTCGCATCTGCTGGTGGCGCGCGAAACCTACCTGTTCCCGTGCCTGGGCCGCACCGAGCTGGACTTGCAGGACTCGGGGCCCCAGTCGATCACGGTCGAAGACTCCATGTCCATGGTGCACGCCTCGGCGGGGCGGCTGAAGCCCGCCTCGCCTTACCTGCGGTCGGAGTGCGCCATCATCGCCGGCATGGCGGGCGCGGCGCTGCCCGACAGCAAAGTTCCCTGGACGGAACTGGTGGCCGACTACGACCGCATCCGCGACCTCATCGAGCGGACCATACCCGGCTTCGAGGGCTACAACCGGCGCATCCGGGTGCCGGGCGGTTTCCGCATGCCGCTGCCGCCCACCGGGCGCGTCTGGCCCACGCCGTCGGGCAAGGCGGAATTCTCGGTGTTTCCGGGTGTGCGCGAGCGCTACGAGCCCTGGGACCCGGGCTGTCTGCGGCTCATGACCATCCGCAGCCACGACCAGTACAACACCACGATCTACGGCATGGACGACCGCTATCGCGGCGTGTTCGGGCGGCGCGACGTGCTGTTCATGAATGCGCAGGACCTGGCCGACCTCGGCCTGGCGCACGGCGACCTGGTGGACGTGGAAACCGTCGCCGCGGGCCGGACGCTGCGCATGGAAGGGCTCACGGCGGTGCAGTACGGCATTTCGCGCGGATCGGCGGCTGCCTACTATCCGGAGGCCAACGTGCTGGCGCCGCTGGACTACATCGACGAGGAGAGCGGCACGCCTTCGTACAAGTCCATTCCCGTACGGGTGCGCCGGGCCGCGGCGCAGGCCCGCTAGATGCCGGCGGGCGCGGCGCTGTCCATTCGCGTCACCGATGGAACAATCTGTTCCGGGCCGAAACCGTGGTTTTACGCGCGATGCGCGGGACCGGGGCGGGCGCGGCTGGGTAGAATCTGGCCTTCTTCCGTCGTTCTAGAGGCTTTCACCGCCATGAGCAATGCTTACCTCGAGGCGCTCAAAAAGCGCCGCACGCAATACGCCCTGGGCCGCAACGTACCGCTCCCCAAGGAAGAGCTCACGACCCTGATCCAGGAAGCCATCAAGCACAGCCCCTCGTCCTTCAATTCGCAGAGCTCGCGCGCCCTGGTGCTGTTTGGCGCCGAAAGCGAGAAACTCTGGGCCATGGCCACGGATGAAGTGCGCAAGGTCGCGCCGGCCGAGGGCTTCGAGAAGACCGAAGCCAAGCTCAAGAGCTTTGCCGCGGGCGTGGGCACGGTGCTGTTCTTCGAAGACCAGGACGTGGTGCGCAGCCTGCAGGAAAAATTCCCGCTGTACGCCGACAACTTCCCCGTCTGGTCCGAGCAAGCCGGCGGCATGGCCCAGCTTTCGGTATGGACGGCGCTGGCCAACGCGGGCGTGGGCGCCAGCCTGCAGCACTACAACCCGCTCATCGACGCCGCCGTGGCGCGCGAGTGGAACATCCCGGCATTCTGGAAGCTGCGCGCGCAGATGCCTTTCGGCTCGAACGAGGCGGGCTTCGGCGAGAAGGCCTTCATGGACGACGCCGAGCGCTTCCGCGTGGCCGGCTGAACCCGTCCATGCCTGCAAGCCGCGCGCCCCAGCCGGGGCCCGCGGCTTTTTTCATTGCCGTCCCCCGGCGGGCAGCGCGCGCACCGGGCCGGCCGCCGACACGGACGGCTCGGCCTCCACGGGATGCGCCGTCAGCGCGCCGGCGCCCAGGCGCGCCATTTTGTCGGCCATCTTTTCGTACTTGCGCAACAGCCGCCGCCGGTTGAGCGCCTTGCTCCAGGCATAGACAGGCAGGAACTGCTTGGGACCGTAGCCGTCCACGAGAAACAGGCCGGCGTGTCCATCGGCGTTGCGGCCGACCACGATGTTGCGGGCGCTCACGTCGTTGAAGATCACGTGCGCGTCGGCCAGCGCCAGGAAAAACTGGTGCACCTGCTGGCGCAACTGCGGGCCGTAGCCCTGCGCCGCCACCACTTGCTGCAGGGTGGGAGCCAGTTCGCCACGCTCGTCCACGATTTTTTCCACCACCAGGCCCAGGCCCGCGCTGGTGTTCACCACGCCGCAGATGCGCGACAGCAGCGCATTGCCCTGCGGCATGCCGCTGTGCGCGCTGGTCGCCAGGTATTCCGACAGTTCGGCGATGAAAATGCGGTAGGCCTGCTCGCGCTGGAACTGTTTGTGCCATGCCTGGCGACGCCCCGGCTCGCGGGCCCGCGCATGGTTGATGACCTTGATGAGCAGCGCCGGATTGCGTGGATGTTCGTACACGTCGCGCTCGCTGCCGGCCGCCACGCGGTGCGCCTGGGCCAGGTCGATGATGTCGAATACGCCGGGCGGACGCGGCGTCAGGCGCACGGCCGCGCCCTCGACGCCGGGCGCGGGCGTCAGGGAGGGCACGGCAATGCCCTCGAAGGTCTGATCGGAAATCGGCAGGGAAGCGAGGCGCATGATCAGGAAGTCGTTGCGCGGTGCGCGGCGCCATGCGGCGGACGGAGCTCGTCCAGCCATTTGCGGTAGACCTTCTCGGTGTTTTCCGCCAGCGCCGCCAGCGAGAACTGGCCTCCTTCGCGCACCAGGCGTTCGCCGGCCCTGCCCATCGAGGCGCGCAGCCGGGGATCCTCGATCAGGCGGCGCAGCACGTCGCGCAGCGCCGGAATGTCCATGGGCGGCACCAGGATGCCGGTTTCGCCGTTTCTCAGCATCTCGCTCACCCCGCCCACGTCCACGCCCACCACGGGCAGGCCGCAGGCGGCCGCCTCGACGAACACCGTGCCCGAGGCTTCTTTCAGGGTGGGCAGGGCGAAAATGTCGCTGCCCGCCAGGATATTGGGCACGTCGTCGCGAAAGCCCAGCATGTGGATCCGGTCCTGCAGGCCGATCTCGGCGATGAGCGCCTGCAATTGCTCGAAGAGCGGCGAACCATTGCCCACCAGCACCAGGTGAATGCGGGGATTTTCCAGCATCAGCGGGCGCAGGGCCTCGATCAGCTCGCGGTGGCCCTTGGTGGCGCGCAGGATGGCCACGCAGCACACCACCACGTCCTGCTCCGACAGGCCGAGCTCGGCGCGCAGCGTGGATTGCAGTCCGGCCGGCGGCAGCTTGATCGGCGAGTACACCGTTTCCACGCGCTCGCGCGGCACGCCGCGCTCGATGAGATATTCGCGCACGTGATTGCTCACGGTGATGAGGCGGTGGGGCACCCACGTGTAGGCCAGCATGGAATTGACGCGGTTGCTCAGATGGCGCGTGCGCACCACCAGCGGCGCGTTGCCCAGCGACCGCGCGCCGATGCCCGCCAGCAGGGTGTCGATGCGGCTGTGCGTGTTGAGCACGTCGAAACCGCCTTCGCGCAGGATGCGCCGCACCTTGGGCGCGCCCTTGATCAGATTGAGCAGTCCGCCCATCTGCACGGTATGCACCTTGAAGCCGGCATCGCCCGCGCGCCGCACGAGCTGCGCCTCGGGACGGCAGATCAGTTCAAGGTGGTGGCCGCGATCGCGCATGGCGATCATTTCTTTGAGAATGCGCTGTTCCTGGCCGCCGAAGCCGATGGCGGCTTCGGCATGCGCGATGCGCAAGGGCTGCGTCACGTGGTTTCCGGATATCAAAACAGAGAGGCGCTCGTGGCGCCCGGCAGAGGATCGTGAAATTTTTGTGAATTTTCTGGTTGCAACAATACAGCCATATGTGCTTGTCAAGCAATCGCGGAAAAGACTTTTGCCGAAAATGGATCAAATCAGAAAAGGCCGCAGCATTGCCAGACAAGTCCTGTAACAGGGGCCGCTAGCATTGATTCCTGTCATGGCGCGCCGGCTGCCTGCCGGCCCGGCGCGCCGTCTTTTTCCCCATCCCGGATTTCGCGGCCTTTTCTTCATGTCGAACAATGCCTGCCGGACCTCCTTGTCCGCGCTTTATCTGTATACGTACGAGCCGGGGCGGGGCCGCGGGCCCTGCCTGGTCGAAGCGGGCAACGCCCGCGACACGCCGGCCCATTTGCGCGGCTGCCTGCCTCCCTATCGCCTGGAAACGCTGCAGCCCTCCGCTGTCCTGCGCCGTCTGCATGCGGCCGGCTGGACCGTGGACAGCGACGCCTATGGCCAGAAAATCGCCGTCCTGGGAAACCAGCGCCTGCGCTTGTGCGCCGGCGCAGCCACGCCCTTCGGCGCCCTGGAGGCGTCCGACTGCCGCTACCTCGACGCGCTGCTCGCCGCGCGCGCCGGGCAAGAGCGCGCATGATGCACGGAAGGCCGTTGCGCATTCTCCACTCCGAAGCCGCCACCACGTTCGGCGGGCAGGAGCATCGCATCCTCAAGGAAATGATCGCCATGCGCGATCGCGGGCACCACATGGAAGCCGTCTGCCAGCCGGGCAGCATGCTGGCCGGGCGCCTGCGTGCGGCGGGTTTCACGGTGCACCCGCATCCCATGGACGGCGTGGCCAACTACGTCCGCGCGCTGCTGGGCTTGCGGCGCATGCTTGCGCGCGGCCGATTCGATGTCCTCAATACGCACAGCCGGCGCGACACGGTCATCGCCGCGGCGGCCGGCCGCCTGGCCCGGGTGCCGCTCATCGTGCGCACGCGGCATCTGGCCCGGCCGGTCGGCTCGCGCTGGACCTACACGGGCCTGCCGCACAAAGTCGTCGCCGTGAGCGAGCACGTGGCCGGCCTGCTGCGCGCGCGCGGCGTGCGTTCCGGCGACGTGCGCACGGTGCCGGACGGCATCGATCCCGTGTCGCGCCCCGCGCATTCCACGCTGCGCGCCGAACTCGGCATTGCGCCGCATGCGCTGGTGGTGGGCTGCGTGGCGCATCTGCGGCCACAGAAGGGCCAGGCGCTGCTGGTGGCCGCCATGGCGCGGCTGCCGCATGCCGACGCGCATCTGGTGCTCGCAGGCGCGGGCTCGCAGCAGGCCGCGCTGCGGGCCCGGGCGTGCGCGCTGGGCTGCGGCGGGCGCGTGCATTTTCTCGGGCATCGCGCCGATATTTCCAACGTGCTGGCGGGGTGCGACATCTTCGCGCTGCCCACGGCGAGCGAGGCCCTGGGCACGGCGTTCATCGAGGCTTCGGCTCACGGCCTGCCGGTGGTGGGCACGCGCGTGGGCGGCGTGCCCGAAGTGGTGGCGCACGGCCAGACCGGCCTGCTGGTGCCGCCGGGCGACGTGGCCGCCCTGGCTGCCGCGCTGGGCCGCCTGGCGGCCGATCCTCCGCTGCGCCTGGCCATGGGGCGGGCGGGCGAAGCCCGCATCCGGGGCGACGCCCGCTTCAGTTCCGCGGGCATGGCGGCCGGCATGGAGGCGGCCTATCTCGCCTGGCTCGCCGGCCCCGGCGCGGGCCGCCCGTAGCCGCGCGGTCAACGATTACGAAAGCGGCCCCGCCTGCGGCGGCCGGCGCTGCTCGCGCGCTTCCGGCAAGGCGCGCAGCCAGGGCGTGCAGGCCGAGGCGAGCGGCGTGGCCTGGCGCGCGCGGATCGGCTGCCAGGCCACGCCGGAGCTGAGCATTGCGCTCAAGGTGAACAACCTGTTCGACAAGAAGCGCTACGTGTCCTTGTACGACACGGCCGCGCGCAACAGCCACGATGGCGATCCGCGCGACGTGATGCTGACGCTGCGCCATGCGCCCAGGCCATAGGGAAACGGAACGGGCGCGCCGAGGGACACGGCGCGCCGGCGCGGGTCAGCCGCCGTTCTTGCCGTCGGCGGCGCGCAACATGCCGTAGAGCTTGTCTTTGAGGTGCAGCTTTTCTTTCTTCAGCACTTCGACTTCATTGCCCGAGGACGGCACGATGCCGGCCTCCCGGTTCTGGATTTCCTGATCCAATGCGTTGTGGCGCTGGAAAAGCGCGGCAAAGTGCGCGTTTTCGGCTTTCAGCTGGGTAATGAGGTGACGATATTCAGGGAACATAACGGCCTCTTAAAAAACCAGGGTGTGGGCTGAAAAAAAGCCGGGGCGCGGGACCCCGGAGCACCCATCACATCCCAACCGCCGCCGCTTGTCAACCGCGGCGCGCCGGTTTGCAAAAGATTGAAAAAAGCGCCGGAACGCGGCTCCGGCGCCGCAAAGACGCCGCGGGGCGCTTGGCCGGCGCGGGGTTCCGGCCGCCGTCACGCGGCCAGCGCCTCGTCCTTCCAACGCTGCTTGTCGCGCAGCGGCGGCGTGCCGAACAGGCGGCTGTATTCGCGGCTGAACTGCGAAGAGCTTTCGTAGCCGACCGCGCGCGCGGCCAGCGCCACGCCGGCATCCGCCGTCAGCATGAGGCGGCGCGCTTCCTGCAGGCGCAGCTGCTTCTGGTACTGCAGCGGGCTCATGGCGGTGGCCTGCTTGAAGTGATGGTGCAGCGAGGAAACGCTCATGTGCACGTCGCGCGCGATGTCTTCCACGCGCAGCGGCTTGGCGTAGTGGTCGCGCAGGATGCGGATGGCCTTGGCCACGCGGTTGAGCTGGCTGTCCTGCAGCACGGTCAGGCGCAGGGCCGCGCCCTGGCCGTTCATGAGCAGCCGGTAAAGCAGTTCGCGCTTGACCATGGGCCCCAGGATGGGAATGTCGCGCGGCGTGTCCAGCAGGCGCAGCATGCGCAGCACCACGTCCAGCATCGCGCCGCCCAGCGGATTCACGCACAGCGCGCGCGGCGCCTCGGCCGGCGCCAGGGGCGGCAGGTTCGCGTCGCTGATGAGCGCGGTGATTTCCTCCGGGTTCAGCTCCAGGCGCAGGCCCAGGTAGGGCAGGTCCGGGCTGGCCACCGACACCTTGGCCACCACCGGCAGGTCCACGGAAGAAACCAGGTAGTGGAAAGGATCGTATTCGTAGACGTCATCGCCGATGAAAAGTCGCTTGGACCCCTGGGCGATCACCGCCAGCGCGGCGTTCTGCATGGTGGGCTTGGGGCCGGTGGGCTGCACCAGCCGGTGCAGGTACAAGCCTTCTATGGGGGTTTCCAGGGAGCCGTCCACGCCGGCGGTCATGCGCTGGAGCAGGGCGAGCAGTTCGCGGCGCGCGGGTTCGAACGCCTGGTCCAGGGCGAGCGCGGCGGCGGGCGGGGGAAAGGATTCGGGCTGTGCGGCAGACATGGGGCGCGATGAAAGAAGAAAAACCGCTCGGAGAAACAGGCGCATCCAGTGTAGTGCCAGTCGGCCCGCTGCCCGCATGGTGTGCCGGGCCGGTGCAGGATCAGGCAGAAAATGCGCAGGATCGGGCGTGCCGCCGGCGCCGGAGGATCGGGCAAGAAAAGGGCAGGATCGAGTATCGCGGCGGAGGGTGGGGCGGACGCATACTGTGGGCGTCATTCTGGCGCGGCGGCCGCCGCCCGACCTGTCCCCATTCTATTTTTCGGAGCCCTCCCATGCGCTACAAGAAACTCGGAAACACCGGCCTGTTCGTCTCGGAACTGTGCCTGGGCACCATGACCTTCGGCGGCGAAGGCGAACTCTGGAGCAAGATCGGCCGGCTGCAGCAGCAGGAAGCCACCGCCCTCGTGGGGCGCGCGCTGGAGGCCGGCGTCAATTTCGTCGACACGGCCGACGTCTATTCGGAGGGCCGCTCCGAGATCATGACCGGACAGGCGCTGCGCGAGCTCGGCGTGGCGCGCGACGACGTGGTGCTGGCTACCAAGGTGTCGGGCCAGACCGGGCCGGGCCCCAACGCGCGCGGCAATTCGCGCCGGCACATCATGGAGGGCGTCAAGCAGAGCCTGGCGCGCCTGCAGACGGACTACATTGACCTCTACCAGATCCACGGGTTCGACCCGGCCACGCCCATCGAGGAAACCGTGGCGGCGCTGGACGACCTGGTCCGCCAAGGCCACGTCCGCTACGTGGGGGTGTCGAACTGGGCGGCCTGGCAGATCATGAAGGCGCTGGGCATCGCCGAGCGCAGGGGCTGGGCCGGGTTCGCGTCGCTGCAGGCGTACTACACACTGGCCGGCCGCGACCTGGAGCGCGAACTGGCGCCCATGCTGCGCAGCGAGGGTCTGGGCCTGATGGTGTGGAGCCCGCTGGCCGGCGGGCTGCTCAGCGGCAAATACGGCCGCGAGGGCGGCGGCGAGGCCGGCGCGCGGCGCGCGGTCTTCGACTTCCCGCCGGTGGACCGCGAGCGCGCCTACGACTGCATCGACGCCATGCGCGTCATCGCCGACGGCCGGGGCGTGTCGGTGGCCCAGGTGGCGCTGGCGTGGCTGCTGCACCAGCCCGTGGTGACCAGCGTGATCGTGGGCGCCAAGCGTCCCGGGCAGCTCGACGACAACCTGGCCGCCGCCTCGGTCCGGCTGTCGGCCGAGGAGCTGGCCAGCCTGGACGCGGCCAGCGCGCTGCCGTCCGAATATCCGGGATGGATGCTGGAGCGCCAGGGCGAGTACCGGCGCGAGCAATTGCGCCTGGCAGGACAGGACTGATCCGCCATATGGCGGATCGCGCCAGCCCGTCCCGGGAGGACTAGAATGGCCGTGTCCGGTCTTTCGGCCGGCCAGAGCCATTCGTTCGTCTGCGTCCAAGGGTTCGCGCGTGACCATTCCGCATCATCTTCGCCGTCTCACGGCGGTGCAGCGCACGCCGGAAGCAAACCGGCAGCTTGCGTATGTCCTGACATTCATCGCCGGCGCCGTGAACGCCGGCGGTTTCCTGGCGGTGCAGCAGTACACCTCGCACATGTCCGGCATCGTCTCCCTCATGGCCGACCATCTGGCGCTGGGCGGCATCGTGGTGGCGATGCAGGGGCTGGCCGCGCTGCTGTCCTTCCTCGCGGGCGCGGCGTCCTCGGCGTTCCTCATCAACTTCGGCCGCCGCTCCCGGCTGGCGAGCGAGTTCGCCATGCCGCTGCTCCTGGAGGCGCTGCTGCTCGTCTGCTTCGGGCTGCTGGGCGCCAATCTCGAATTGCTGCGCTGGTTGTACGTGCCGACCACCGTCATGGTGCTCTGCTACATCATGGGCCTGCAGAACGCCATGATCACCAAGGTGTCCAAGGCCGAGATCCGCACCACCCACGTCACCGGCATGGTCACCGACATCGGCATCGAGCTGGGCAAGCTCTTCTACTGGAACCTCGCGCCGGCCGAGGCCGTGGGGCTGCCGCCGGTGCGCGCCGACCGCGCCAAGCTGCGCGTGCTCATCACGCTGGTGTCGCTCTTCTTCGTGGGGGGCGTGGCCGGCGCCTATTCCTTCTTCCACTTCGGCTTCGGTTCCACGCTGCCGCTGGCGGCCGTGCTCATGATGCTGGCCGTCATGCCCATCGCCGACGACATCCGCAGCTTCCTGCTGCGCCAGTAGCCCCGCCGCGCTTGCCCGCCTACGTCGCCTCGGCCGGCGCGGGCTGGGGCGGCATGGCGCCGCGTATCGACTGCAGCAGCACGCGCTTGTTTTCGCGGCTGCGATAGGCGTGTTCGCGCATCAGGCTTTCGGCGCGCGCGGCTTCGCGCTGCTCGATGGCGCGCAGCAGGTCTTCATGGTCGGTCTGCGCCCGCAGCACGAAAGGCGTTTCCAGCAGCGATGGCGTGGAGGGCAGGGTAAGCGCGGCCGGGCCCGCGAGCGGCGTCTTGTTGTTGTGTTCCAGCGCCGAGAGCAGCGCCCGGTTTCCGGCGGCCGTCCAGAGAATCTCGTGGAAGCGCTGGTTGATGCGGCCCCAGGCGCGCGCGTCCACCGTGGTGTTGGGATCGCGGCGCGCGGGCGCCAGCAGGCGCCAGCCTTCTTCCACCGCCTGCGATAGTTGCGCCAGCACCTCCGGCGAGGCGCCGCGCTCGGCCAGCAGCCGCGCCGCCATGCCTTCCAGCACGCCGCGCACGTCCACCGCGTCGGCGATTTCCTCCACAGTGAACGCCCGCACGCGAAAACCCCGCGACGGCAGGCGTTCCAGCAGACCTTCTTTTTCCAGTTCCGTGAGCGCAATGCGCAGCGGCGTGCGCGACACGCCCAGCCTGGCGGAAAACTGCAGCTCCACCACGCGTTCGCCGGGCTGCAAGGCACCGGAAAGCACCATGTCGCGGAGTTCGGAAATCACTTTGTCGATCTGGGCGGCCATGTGGGAATGCGCAATAACGGGGGAGCGGCCAGTGTAACCAGAAAATTGCATGCAATGAGTACAAAAAAATTGTCTACCTTCTTGCGATAGATCAAAATTGCATGCAATAATTTCCAAAACGGCCTGTGAAAGGCCGAATAAATCCAGAAATGCATGCAACGCAGCGACGCATTGCATGCCAAATGGAAGGAGACGACATGAAGCTGGCAAGCTTCGTCCATGAGGGCGCGCCCGGCTGGGGCGTGGTGCAGGACGACGGCGTGCTGTCCCTGACGCACGCCTGGCCCGATCTGCGCGCGGCGCTGGCCGCCGGGGCCGAACGCATCACACAGGCGGTCCGGCAGGGCGGCGCGCGGGTGCCGGCGCAAGGGCTGCAATGGCTGCCGCCCCTGGCCCCGGGCGCCAAGATTCTCTGCGTGGGGCTGAACTACGGCCGTCACGTTGCCGAAGCGGGCAGGGAACTCCCCGCCCATCCCTCGGTGTTCCCGCGCTATGCCGACAGTTTCGTCGGCCAGGGCGAGCCGCTCTGGAAACCGGCCGCCTCGGACCGCTACGACTACGAAGGCGAGCTGGCCGTGGTGATCGGCCGCGGCGGGCGGCACATCCCGGAGCGGGAAGCCGCCGCCCACGTGGCCGGCTACACCTGTATGGCCGAAAACTCCGTGCGGGACTTCCAGAAACACAACACGCAGGTCACGCCGGGCAAGAACTTCGAGCGCAGCGGCGCGCTGGGGCCATGGATCACCACCGCCGACGAGGCGGGCGATCCGCGGCGGCTGGAAGTCATTTCGCGGCTCAACGGCGAAACCATGCAGCGCGGCTCGGTAGCGGACCTGATTTTTCCCATCGCCCGTCTCATCGCCTACCTGAGCGCATTCACGCCCCTGTCGCCCGGCGACATCATCGCCACGGGCACGCCCGAGGGCGTGGGCGCCAGCCGCAAGCCGCCGCGCTTCCTGCGCGCCGGCGACGTGCTGGAAATCGACATCCCCGGCGTGGGCTGTTTGCGCAACGCCGTGGCGGACGAACCCTCGCCCGCGGGAGGCATCCATGTCTGAAGGCATTCTCTATCTGACCGAGCGCGACGTGGTGGACGCGCTGGACATGCCGGGCGCCATCGACGCCCTGCACGAAATCCTGCTGGAGCAGGGCCGCGAGCGCGCCCGCAATGTGCCCAAGGCGCTGGCGACCTGGGGCCAGGGCAGTTCCATGCATGCGTTGGGCTCGCTCATGACGGGCGGGGGCGGATACGCGGGCTTCAAGACCTGGCTGCACGTGCCGGGCGGCGGCGGCTCGCTCTACACCCTGTTCGATGCCGACAGCGGCGCGCCCCGGGCCATCATCGAGGCGCGCGCGCTCGGCATGCTGCGCACCGCCGCCGTCGGCGGCGTGGCGACGCGGCTGCTGGCGCCGCCCGGATCCCGGACGGCCGCCCTCATCGGCACGGGCCCGCAGGCCGTGACCCAGCTGGCGGCGCTGGCCGCCGCCCGGCCCCTGACCCGAGTGCGCGTCTACAGCCCCACGCCGGAAAAGCGGCAGGCCTTCGTGCAGGCGGTCGCGGGCCGCTACGCCTTCGCCGTGCAAGCCGCGGACAGCCTGGACGAGGCGCTGGCCGGCGCCGAGATCGTGACGCTGATCACGCGGGCGGCCGAACCCTTCGTGGACGCGGCGGCCCTGCACGATTGCCGGCACCTGAATGCCCTGGGCGCCATCCTGCCCGCCAAGGCCGAGTTCGCGCAGGACGTTTTCGGGCTGGCCGACCTGGTGGCGGTGGACGATCTGGAGAACGCGCGCCGCGGGTCGCGCGAGCTGCGCGAGCGCTACGGCGCGGACGCGTCCTGGGACGACGTGCCGGCGCTCTGCGACCTGCTGGCCCAGGGGAAGAGCCGGCCGCGCGGCGCGCGGCTCACGATCTTCAAGGGCATGGGCATGGGGCTGTCCGATCTCGCGCTGGCGCGCCGCGTATACGAGCACGCGCGCGCCCGGGGCGCCGGCATCGCGCTGCCCGCGCAGACGCGGGAAAACCTGCTCCTGGCGCCCTGAGCCGGGATTCATGCAACCGGGCCGGCGCGCCGGCCCCACTGGAGACCAGACCATGTTTGTCGATGTAAGCGGGGCCTGTCCCCGGCAGCAATCCATGTGGCCGTCCATCGTCATTCCCAAAGAGGACATCGACCGGGAAATCGCCCGCCTGTCCGACGCGCCCCGGCCCGACAACGGCCGCCGCGCCTCTCTCATCGTGCATCCGCAGGCCGTCGCGCCCGGCCTGGGGCTGGCGCCCGGCACCGACGTGACCATCAACGTCCTCAATCCGGGCGAGAGCACATTCAACCTGCGCAAGAACTCCAACATGCTGGAGATCAGCATCGCCGGCGAGGGCGTGGCCACCGTGGCCGGCCGCGACATCCGCGTGCGCCACTGGGACGTGTGGAACACGCCCGCCATGCAGGTCCATTCCTATCGCAACGAAGGCAAGACCCCGTGGGTGAGGCTTTCGTACTCCAACGCGCCGCTGCTGGAGAAGATGGAAATCCATTACGTGGAGGAGTTCGAGGGCGACACGCCGCCCGCCGACGCCCGCACGCGGCCGATACCGGCGCGCGAGCCCGGCGCGGCGCGCGCGCGCGACCTGGCCCTGCGCGAGCAGATCACGCCCGAGGGCGCCTGGCTGCTCGGCTACGAATGGCTCATCGACATCGACGTGGTGGAGTCGCGCGCCCTGCACTGGCCCTGGGAACTCGTGTCGCGCCGCCTGCCCTCGGTGGAAGACATCGCGCGCGGCTACAACGGCCGCCGGCTCTTCGTGCTCTACAACCCGGCCACCGAGCGCCGCATCGGGACCACGCACAGCTTCTTCGCCACCATCTCGTCCTCGCCGCCGGACAACCATCACGTGCCGCACCGCCACAGTTCCTCGGCCATCAATTACTACCTGCGCGGCAACGGCTACAGCAAGGTCGACGGCCGGCGGCTCGACTGGAAGGCGGGCGACCTGATCCTGTCGGCGCCGGGCTGGGCCATGCATTCGCATCATTCGGGCACCGAGACCACTTCGGCCCTCACGGTGCAGGACCATCCGCTGCAGATCGCCATGGAATCGCTGATCTGGCAGGAACGCATGCAGGAACCCATTCTGGCGCTGGGCAGCCAGCGCGGTTTCGAGAGCAACCGCGCGCAACTGGCCGCGGCTTCATGAGGCCGACGCGCATGAAGCCGGCGCTTTCCGGCCGCCATCCGAACCGCCCGGGGCCGGCGCCCAGCCCCTTTCAGTGTTAACCGGCATCGAACCATGATGATAGACACCACCGACACGCAAGCCCTGCGCGCACGGCTGCGCGACTTCTACGAAGACTATGCCTATTGCCTGGACGAAGACAGGCTCGAAGACTGGCCGGGCTTCTTCACCGAAGACTGCCACTATCGCGTGCTGTCGCGCGAGAACCATGACGCCGGCCTGCCGCTGGGCCTGATCTACTGCATGAACCGCAACATGCTGCGGGACCGGGTGACGGCGCTGCGCGAGACCACCATGTTCGAGCCGCGCGCGCTGCGTCACTTCATCAGCGGCGTGCGCGTCATGGAAGTGCAGGGCGACCACCTCGTGGCCCAGGCCAATTTCGCCGTCATGGAGTCGCTGTCCGACCGCGAACCCACGCTCAACATGGTGGGCCGGTATCTCGACGTGGTGCGCGTGCAAGACGGCGGCTTCGCGCTGAGCCGGCGCGACTGCGTTTACGACAACTACCGCGTGCGCACGTCGCTCATCGTTCCCATCTGAACCGCATCGAGGAAATACCCATGACCTGTCCCGACACCGCCGTGCCGCAGGCGCCCGAAGCGGCGCCCGTTTCCATCGCGCGCCGCTGGCCCGAGGAAGGCTGCACGCGCATCCCCAACTGGGTCTATACCGATCCGGCCATCTTCCAGAAGGAAATGGACGTGTTCTTCGCCGGCAAGACCTGGAACTACGTGGGGCTCGACTGCGAAGTGCCCGAGCCCGGCTGCTACAAGCGCAACTGGATAGGCAACCGCCCCGTCATCATGGTGCGCGCCGCCAACGGCGAGATCAACGTGCTGGAAAACCGCTGCGCCCACCGCGGCGCGCAGATCTGCTGGCAGAACACCGGCAAGGTCGCCGATTTCACCTGCCCGTACCACCAATGGAACTACGATCTGGACGGCAATCTGCAGGGCGTGCCGTTCCGGCGCGGCGCCATGGGCAAGGGCGGCATGCCGCGCGACTTCGATCCGCGCCAGCACGGCATACGCAAGTTGCGCAGCGTGAACCGGGGCGGATCGGTGTGGGCCACGTTCAGCGAAGACGCGCCCGGTTTCGAGGAATACTGCGGCCCCGAGGTGCTGGCCGAGATCGATCACATGCTGCCGGGCAAGAAACTCAAGCTGCTGGGCTACAGCCGCCAGCTCATTCCCAGCAACTGGAAGATGTACCTCGAAAACCTGAAAGATCCCTATCACGCGACCCTGCTGCACACCTTCTACATCACGTTCGGGCTGTGGCGCGCGGATTCGCGCTCGGAATGCATCCCCACCGGCGGCGGCGCGCACAGCGTGATGGTTTCGCACAACGAGGGCAAGAAGAAGACCGAAGCGACCGCCGAGATGAGCCGCTTCCGCGACGACCTGGAGCTGCGCGACCTTGAAACCGTGACGCCGCGCGCCGAGTTCAACCGCGGGCGCGTCGGCGGGGCGTGGGTGTTTCCGGCGGCGCAGTTCGGCATCCAGGCCAATTCGCTCAAGACCCGGCACGTCATTCCGCGCAGCCCCACCGAGCACGAGCTCGTGTTCACCTATTACGGCTACGAGGACGACGACGAGGAAATGACGCGCCTGCGGCTCAAGCACGCCAATCTGCTGGGGCCGGCCGGCTTCGTCTCCATGGACGACAGCGAAATGCTCAACCAGGTGCAGATCGGCGTTTCAGGCTATCCGGAAGCGCGCGGCATCGTGGAAATGGGCGGCCGCGACACCGGGCCCGCTGACTACATGGTGACGGAAGTGCTCATCCGCGCCTTCTACGACTACTACCGCAAAGCAATGGGGCTGTAATCATGGAAACCTGGAAACCCGTGGCCCGGGTGGACGACATCTCCCCCGATACCGGCACGCTGCGCGTGGTGCACGAAGGAGAGGGCGTCTGCCTCTACGACCTGCAAGGCGAGATCTGCGCCACGCAGGACCGCTGCCCACACGGCAACGCCAGCCTGGCGGACGGCTATCTCGAGAACGGCGCCATCGAATGCCCGCTGCACCAGGGCGTATTCGACGTCCGCACCGGCAAGCCCCAATGCCCGCCCGTCACCACCGACCTGCGGCGCTACGAAGTGCGCGTCGAGGCCGGCACCGTTTATCTCAAGGCGGAGGAGGCATGAGCCCGCCGGGCCGCCCCAAGGGCGAATACCGGAGCGCGCAGCGCGAAGGCAACACCATTCGCCCGCCGGGCCGCCCCAAGGGCGAATACCGGAGCGCGCAGCGCGAAGGCGGTCCTATCCGTCCGCCGCAAGCCGGCGCCATCGTGGTGGCCGGCGCCGGCCAGGCGGGCGGCCATGCCGCCGTCGCCCTGCGCCAGCACGGCTACGCGGGGCGCGTGCTGCTGGTGGGCGCGGAGCCGCACGCCCCCTACGAACGGCCGCCCTTGAGCAAGGCCGTGCTCGGCGGACAGGCCGCGCCCGAGAGCACGGAGCTGTTTTCCGCGCAGAAGCTGCGCGAGCTGGACATCGAATTCCGCCCGGGCGTCGCGGTCCGGCGGCTCAGGCTGGACGCGCGGCGCGTGGAGCTGTCCGGCGGCGGCAGCGCCGCCTACGACAGCCTGCTGCTGTGCACCGGCGGCCGCCCGGTCGTGCCCTTGCTGCCGGGTGCCGAGGGGCCCGGCGTCTACGTGCTGCGCACGCGCGACGATGCGCTGAAGCTGCGCGCGGCGCTGGGACCGGGACGGCGGCTGCTGGTCGTGGGGGGCGGGTGGATCGGGCTGGAGGTGGCGGCCACGGCCCGCCAGGCCGGCTGCGAGGTAACGGTGCTGGAGCAGGCCGGCCGGCTCTGCGCCCGCAGCGTGCCTGCCGGCATTGCCGCGAGCCTGGCGGCCCTGCATGCCGCCCAGGGCGTGGCCGTGCGCACCGGCGTGCGGCTGGCGCGCATCGAGCATGGCCCGGCTGCCGTGCTGGAAGACGGCGAGCGCCTGGCCGCCGACGCCATCCTGCTGGGCGTGGGGCTGCGGCCCAACGACGAGCTGGCCCGGGCGGCGGGCATCGCCTGCGAGGCGGGCATCCTGGTCGACGCGTATTGCCGCACCTCGGCGCCCGGCGTCTACGCGGCGGGCGACGTGGCCGTGATGCGGCTGCCGCGCGCCGGGGGCGCGGTGCGCCTGGAATCCTGGCAGAACGCGCAGGACCAGGGCACGGCGGCGGCCCGGGCGGCGCTGGGCGCGGGGGAACCCTATCGTCCGTCCGGCGCGGTGTGGTCCGAGCAATTCGACAGCATGATCCAGATCGTGGGCTTTCCCGCCGCGGGCGTGCGCGAGGTGCTGCGGCCCGGCGCGGGCGGGCGCGGCCTGCTGTCGATCGCCCTGGACGCCGAAGGCCGCATGGCGGGCGGCGTGGCCGTGGATGCGGGGCGGGACTTCCGCCAACTGCGCGTCTGGTATCAGGACGAGGCCCCGCTGGACGAGGTCCGTCTGCGCAACGCGGAGCTGCCCCTGGCGGCGGCCCGCAACGAAAAGGAGCGGGCATGAATGTCATATCGGATGCGGCCCTGCGCGCGCGGGCCGGCTGCGAAGCCGCGGTGCTGGCGTTTTTCCATGCGCTGGATACGCGGCGCCACGAGGACGTGGCCGCGCTGATGACGCCGGACGGCGTATGGCTGAGACAGGGCAAGACCCTGAAAGGCCGCGCGGAAATCCTCGAAGCATTGCAGGCGCGTCCCGCCGGGCGCGGCACCTGCCACGTGGTCGCCAACGCCCGGCTGGCGGCGCTGGACGGCGGCCGGGCGGAGCTGGCCTATTTCCTGCTGGCCTACGAGAGCCTGGCGGACCAGGACGGCGGCGCGCCGCGCCTGGCCGCCATCCGCGATTGCGTGGACCGGCTGGCGCTGACGGACGAAGGCTGGCGCATCGCCGACAAGCGCAGCCGCCGCCATCTTCCGCCGCAGTAGCGGCGCCCGACGTGGAGATTCCCATGGACACCCGCACCATTGCCGCCCTGGCTTCGCGCCTGGACCAGGCCGAGCGCGAGCGCAAGCAGATCCGCCAGCTTTCGCTGGAACATCCCGACATGACGATCGCAGACGCCTACGCCGTGCAGCGCGAATGGGTGGCGCAGAAACTGCGCGCCGGCCGGCGCGTGATCGGCCACAAGATCGGCCTTACATCGCGCGCCATGCAGCTTTCTTCGCAGATCGACGAGCCCGATTACGGCACGCTGCTCGACGACATGCTGTACGCCGACGGGGCCGCCATCGAGCGCGGCCGCTACATCGTGCCGCGCGTGGAGGTGGAGCTGGCCTTCATCCTCGACCGCCCGCTGCGCGGGCCGGGCGTGACGCTGTTCGACGTGCTGGACGCGGTGCGCTACGTTACGCCGGCGCTGGAGATCATCGATGCGCGTTCGCAACAGATCGACCCCGACACACAGCGGCCCCGCAAAGTGGTGGACACCATTGCCGACAACGCCGCCAATGCCGGGCTGGTGCTGGGCGGCCGGCCGGTGGGGCCGCGCGAAACGGACCTGCGCTGGGCCGGAGCCATCATGTCGCGCAATGCGGTCATCGAGGAAACGGGCCTGGCCGCGGGCGTGCTGAACCACCCCGCCAACGGCGTGGCCTGGCTGGCCAACAAGCTGGGCGAGCACGGCGTGGCGCTGGAGCCGGGCCAGATCATCCTGGGCGGCTCGTTCACGCGCCCCGTCTATGCCCAACGCGGCGACACCTTCAGCGTGGACTACGGACCGCTGGGCACCGTAGCCTGTCATTTCGTTTGAGCGCCCAGGAGCATTCCAGCAGGAGAGATCCCCTTTTTCATCCGGGTGCGCCCCATACAACAACAAGCGGGCCGGACGCGCCGACCCGGCACCTACCACCTCAGGAGACAACATCATGAAATCCCGCAATCTCATGTCATGCGCGGCCGCCGCGCTCTGCGCCGCCCTGGCCGGGCCGGCGCAGGCGGAGCCGGCGTCCTGGCCCACCCACGCCATTACCCTGGTCGTGCCGTTCGCCCCGGGAGGCGGCGGCGATACGCTGGCCCGCCTCGTGGCCGAGCCGCTGGCCCGCGAGCTGGGCCAGTCCGTGATCGTGGAGAACCGCCCCGGCGCGGGCGGCAACATCGGCACCGCCATGGTCGCGCGCGCCGCGCCGGACGGCTACACGCTGGCCTACGGCACCAACGGCACCCAGGCGATCAACCACTGGCTGTACAAGACGCCGGGCTACAAGCCGGGCGACTTCGAGCCCATTTCGCGCTTCACCACCATTGCCGCCGTGCTGGTGGTCAACGCCGCCGACGAGCGTTTCAAGACCCTGGATCAGCTTCTGGGCTATGCGCGCAAGCACCCGGGCGAACTGACCTGCGGCTCGGCCGGCAACGGCACCTCGTCGCACCTGGCCTGTGAGCTGCTCAACCAGATGGCCGGCGTGAAGATCATGCACGTTCCCTACAAGGGAGGCGGGGCCGCCATGACCGACCTGCTGGGCGGGCGCATTTCGCTGCTCATCGACGTGATGCCCAACGTGGCGGGCCAGATCGACGCGGGCAAACTGCGCGCGCTGGGCGTGACCACGCCGCGGCGGGTTGCCTCGCATCCCGCCATTCCCACCATCGGCGAGGCCGGGGTCAAGGGTTACGAGTTCTTCGCCTGGGACGGACTCTACGCGCCCAAGGGCACGCCGCCGGCCATCCTGGACAAGCTGAACGCGGCCGTGCAGCGCGCGCTGCAGCGCCCCGAAGTGCGCCAGGCGCTGGAGTCGCGCGGCGCGGAGCCCGCGCCCACGTCGCGCCAGAACCTGGCCGAGTTCGGCGCCGAGGAATACGGCCGGCTGGGCAAGGTGGTGAAGACGGCGGGCGCTTCCATAGACTGAGCCGGGGCCGGTCCATGCCGGGTCTACAATGCCCACTCGCCGGGCGCGCCGCGCGCCCGGCCGCGAACGAGGAGGAGCAGACCCGGTATGGACGCGGAATTCTGGCTGGAGCGCTGGCGCGAGGGGCGCACGCATTTTCATCAGGCGCGGGTGACCCCGCTGTTGCAGAAATACTGGCCTGCGCTGCAAGTGCCTGCGGGCGGCAAGGTGCTGGTGCCTCTGTGCGGCAAGTCGCTGGACATGGCCTGGATCGCCTCGCAGGGCCATCCGGTGCTGGGCGTGGAGCTGGCCGAGCTTGCCGTGACCCAGTTCTTCGACGAGCACGGCCTGTCGCCCTCGGTGCGCGAATCGGCCTACGGCAGGCATTACGAGGCCGGCAATATCGAAATCATCTGCGGCGACATCTTCGGGCTCGACAGGGCGGCGCTGTCGCAATGCGCGGGCGCCTACGATCGCGCGGCCCTGGTGGCGCTGCCGGCCGAGATGCGGGCGCGCTATGCGCGCCACGTCTACGGCCAGCTCGGCGCCGGCTGGCGCGGGCTGCTCATCACCCTGGACTACCCGCAGGCGGAAATGGAAGGCCCGCCGTTCTCGGTGCCCGACGACGAGGTGCAGCGCCTGTACGAAGGCGTGGCCCCGGCGCGCCTCATCGACCGGCGCGGCATCCTGGAGAAGGAGCCGAAGTTCGCCGAGCGCGGCGTCACGCGCCTGGATACGCTGGTGTACCGCCTGGGCGAGCCGGACGCGGCCTGACGCGTCAGGTCATGAGCCAGCCGCCGGCCACGTCCAGAACCTGGCCGGTCACGAAGCGGGCCTCGTCCGAGGCGAAGAACAGGCAGGCGTCGGCCACCTCTTCGGGCGTGCCCAGCCGGCGCATCGCGGTCACGCGCGTAACCGCGTCGTTGATCTCCGGGGGCACGGTCTTCAGCAGGGGCGTGCTGATCCGGCCGGGCGCGATGGCGTTGACCGTGACTTCGTACTCGCCCAGCTCGGCCGCCCAATGGCGCGTCAGGCCGATCAGTCCGGCCTTGGTGGCGGCGTAGTGGGCGGCGACGATGTCGCAATACGCCTTGCCCGCCACCGAAGACATATTGATGATCCGGCCGCGCCGCTCGCGCACCATGCCGGGCGAGGCCAGCCGGGTAAGATAGAAGGCGCTGTTCAGGTTGACGGACACCACGCGGTCCCATTCCTGCGGCGGCATTTCCCACACCTTCAGCGCCCGGCCCGCGGTCTTGGGGGAAATGCCGACGTTGTTGACCAGGATGCCGGGCTCGCCCAGCGTGCGCGCGATGAGGTCGTAGGCGGCCTGGCAGGCGTCGAAGCGCGATACGTCGGCCTGGGCGAAGCAGGCGTCGCGGCCCTGGGCCCGCAGCGATGCCTCCAGCCGGCCGCCGGCCTGGGCGTCGAAGTCGATGAGGCCCACGCGCGCGCCTTCGGCCGCCAGGGCCCGGGCGATGGCCGAGCCGATGCCGCCGGCCGCGCCGGTCACCAGCGCGGTCTGGCCTGTGAAACGAGCGTTCATTCTTTCACCTTCAACATGATTTTTCCGATGTGGCGGCTGCTCTCCATGAGCTCGTGGGCCCGCGCGGCCTCGGCCAGCGGGAACACCGCATGGATCCGCGGCAGGCATTTGCCCTGTTCCATCAGCGGCAGCACCCTGGCGCGCAGCGCGTCGGCGATGGCGGCCTTGTCTTCGTCCGGGCGCGGGCGCAGCGTGGAGCCGGTAAACGTCAGCCGTTTGGTCATGATGGGCATGGCGTCGATCTCGGCCTTGCTGCCCTCCAGGAACGCGATCTGCACCAGCCGCCCGTTGACGGCCAGCAGGCGCAGGTTCTTGTTGATGTAGGCGCCGCCCACCATGTCCAGGATGACGTCCACGCCCTTGCCGCCGGTGGCGTCGCGGATCGCGCTTTCGTAATCGGTGTCGCGGTAGATCAGCGCATGCTGCGCGCCCGCCTCCAGGCAGGCCTGCGCCTTTTCGGCATTGCCCACCGTGGTCCAGACTTCGGCGCCGAACTCGCGCGCGAGCTGGATGGCGGTCAGGCCGATGCCGCTGGAGCCGCCGTGCACCAGGAACTTCTCGCCCGCCCGCAGGCCGGCGCGGTCGAACACATTGGTCCAGACCGTGAAATAGTTTTCGGGGATGGCGGCCGCCGTCAGCAGGTCCAGTCCGCGCGGCACCGGCAGGCAATGGCGTTCGTCGGCCAGGCAATACTGCGCGTAGCCGCCGCCCGGCGTGAGCGCGCAGACCGCGTCGCCGACCTTCCATTGACGGGCTTCGGGGCCGGCGGCCGCCACCGTGCCCGATACCTCCAGGCCCAGGTAGGGAGAGGCGCCGGGCGGGGGCGGGTAGGCGCCGGCGCGTTGCAGCACCTCGGGGCGGTTCACGCCCGCGCAGGCGACTTCGATCAGCACCTGGCGCCCGGTGGGCGCGGGCATGTCGCGCTCGGCCAGGCGCATGCAGCCGGGCGCGCCGCCCTGGCCGTGGTCGATGTATATGCAGCGTCGGGCAGGCATGGTCGTCCTTGGATTCAGTGGCCGAGATAGGCCTTCTTGACGTGAGGGTCGGACAGCAGCTCCGCGCCCGTGCCGCTGCGCACGATGGCGCCGTTCTCCAGCACGTAGCCGCGGTCGGCCAGCCGCAGCGTGCGGAACACGTTCTGCTCCACCAGCAGCACGGTCATGCCGCGCCCGGTGATGTTGCGGATGGTTTCGAACATCTGCTGCACCAGCAGCGGCGACAGGCCCAGCGAGGGTTCGTCGAAGACCAGCAGCCGGGGGTCGGCCATCATGCCGCGAGCAATGGCCACCATCTGCTGTTCGCCGCCGGACAGCGATCCGGCGTATTGTTTGAGGCGCTCCTTCACGCGGGGAAACAGACCCAGCACTTCTTCGAGCTTGCATTCGACTTGCGGGCGGGCGGCGCGCTTGTACGCGCCCATCAGCAGGTTGTCCCTGACCGTGAAATGCGGAAAAAGCTGCCGTCCCTCGGGAATCATGGTGATGCCCGCGTCCACGATGTCGTACGGCTTGCGGTTGGTGAGGTCGCGCCCCTCGAACTCCACCGTGCCGCCCGTGGCCGGAATCACGCCGCACAGCGTCTTGAGCGTGGTGGTCTTGCCCGCGCCGTTGGCGCCGATCAGCGTCACGATCTCGCCGGCGCGCACCTCGAAGTCCAGGCCGTTCAGCACCTGGCTCTTGCCGTAGCCCGCGCAGAGGTTCGATACCTTAAGCATCCTGGTACTCCTTGCCCAAATAGGCTTCGATCACGGCGGGGTTCTCCACCACTTCCCGCGGCGTGCCGCTGACCAGCACCGCGCCTTCGTTGAGCACGATGATGCGGTCGGACAGCGCCATGGTGGCTTGCATCATGTGCTCGATCAGCAGCACCGACACGCCGGAATCGCGGATGCGCCGGATCATCTGGATGGATTTCTCGATGTCGGTGGGGTTCAGGCCCGCCATCACCTCGTCCAGCAGCAGGATGCGCGGCCGGATCGCCAGGGCGCGCGCCACCTCCAGGCGCTTCATGCCGCCCACGGTGAGGCTGCGGGCCTCGGCGTTGAGGTACTTCGTCAGGTCGGTCTGCTCGGCCACCTTGAGCGCGATCTGCTCGGCCTCGTCGCGGTCGGTGGTGCGGATGAAGGCGCCCAGCATGATGTTCTCCAGCACCGAGAGGCCGGTGAACGGCTTGGCGATCTGGAACGTGCGGCCCAGGCCGCGGTGCGCGAACTGGTCGGGCGACTTGCAGCTCACCCAGGCGCCGCTGGCGTCCAGCATGCTGACCGCGCCCTTGTCGGGCGAGAGAAAGCCGGAAAGCAGGTTGAACACCGTGGTCTTGCCCGCGCCGTTGGGCCCGATCAGCCCGAGGATCTCGTTCTGGTTCAGCGTGAGGGATACGTTGTCGGTGGCGCGCAGGCCGCCGAAACTCTTGAACAGCCCTTCGGCCTTCAGCACCGGCTTGCCGGCCGCGGCGGCCGGGCGCAGCGGCTGCACGTCGGCCAGCGCGGCCGCCGGCCTGCGCGAACCGAGATAGGGCAGGCGGGCCAGCCAGCGCTCGATGGCCGGGCCGAACGCGCCGGCAAGCCCGCGCGGAATGGTCAGCACCACGATCACCAGGATCAGCCCGTAGATCAGCCCGTGCATGCCGTTGCCCACGCTGCTCAGCCAGCCGCGCGCCAGCTCGGCGATGGGCAGTACGAGAAAGGTGCCGGCGATGGGGCCGGCCACCGTGCCCAGGCCGCCGATCAGCGCGAACATCGCGATCTGCACCGAGAGCTCCAGCGAGAAGGCCGAGCTGGGATCGACGAAGGTCAGGTAGGTGATGTGGAAGGCGCCGACGATGCTGGTGAGCACGGCGGACACCACCGCCGCGGCGATCTTCATGCGTACGGTGTGTATGCCCACCGCCAGGGCCGCGTCTTCGCGTTCGCGGATGGCGATCAGGTAGTGCCCCATGCGCGACTTGCGTATGTACCACGACACCCAGGTCACCAGCACGAAGAGCGCGAAGGCGATGATGACGTAGTTGATCTTTTCGCGGAACACGATCCACGTCCAGCCGATATTCAGCGGCAGGCTGATGCCGCTGGAGCCGCCGGTCCAGCTCTCCTCGTGGATCACGAGCAGGCGCACCACTTCCAGGATGGCGATGGTGGCCAGCGCGAAAAACGGCCCGCGCAGCCGCAGCGTGGGGTAGCTGATGACGATGGCCACCACGGCGGACATCGCCGCGCCCGCGATCATGCCGAACCACGGCGAGATGCCGAAGTTCTGCGTGAGCAGCGTGGCCGTGTAGCCGCCGATGCCGTAGAACACGGCATGGCCCAGCGAGAGCTGGCCCGCGTAGCCGCCCACGACGTTCCAGGCCACGGACAGCGCCGAGAATACGAACAGCAGCACGAACAGGTTGGTCCAGAAAGGCGTGCCCATGGCCAGGGGCACGAGGAACATCACGATCAGCAGGACGAGGCTGACGTAGGTCTTGGGATGTCGGAAATCGGGAAACACGTCTGGCTCCTTGTTGTGCGGGTCACTCGGTGCCGACGCCGAACAGGCCGGTCGGACGCAGGACAAGGATCAAGAGGAAGATCCCGAAGTAAACGACTTCTTTCAGGTCGGGGGCGATGTAGTAGCCGGCCAGCGTGTCCACGATGCCGATGATCATGGAGCCGGCCACCGCGCCGTAGAGGCTGCCCAGCCCGCCCAGCACCACGATTACGAAGGCGGTCAGCACGAAATACGTGCCCACTGTGGGGAACACCGGGTATTGCGGCGCCAGCAGCCCGGCGGCCACGCCCACGAAGGCGGTGCCCAGGCCGAAGGCGATGGCATAGACGCTGTTGACGTTCACGCCCATGAGCGTGGCGGCGTAGCGGTGCTGGGCCACGGCGCGCAGCGCGCGGCCCAGATAGGTGCGGTGCATGAACACGTGCAGCAGCGCCGCGAGTCCGATGCCGACCACGAAGGTGATGACCTGGCCGGTCACCATCGAGTACGGGCCCACGTCGATCGCGCCCGTGCCCAGGTCCGCCGGGGCCCGGAAGACGTTGGCGCCGAACACCACCAGCGCGAGGTTGAGCAGAATGGTGGAGATGCCGACGGTGGCGAAGATCTGGATGTGCTGGTCCGCGTGCAGCAGCGGCTGGATGACCGCCCGCTGCGTCAGCACGCCCAGCGCGAACAGGATGACGGCAACCGGGATCAGCCCGGCATAGGGATGGACGCCGAAATGGGCGGCGATCAGGTAGACCAGGTACATCCCCACCATCAGGAACTCGCCGTGCGCGAAATTCACCACGCGCACGACGCCGAAGATCAGCGTCAGGCCCAGGCTGATGATGGTGTAGGCGCCGCCCAGCAACAGGCCGTTGATGACCAGTTGAATAAAGATATCCATGGTGCAGTCTTCTAATGTGAACAGGCCCCGGGGCGGGGCATGCGGGCGGCGGGCCGCTCCGGCATGCCCCGGTCGGCGCCGGACGCCCCCGAGCGTCCGGCGCGGGCAATGCGGCAATGCGCCTACTTGTTGAAGACGGGCTTGCCGAGCGCGAGGTTCTCAGGGGCGATGGTGACCAGCTTGCCGTCCTGCCACTGCATCACGTAGAAGGTGGAGGCGTTGTTCTGGCCGTCTTCCCCGAAGTCGAAGCCCCAGCCGTTGGCAGTCTGGCCGGCGGGCTTCTTGTAGGCGAGCACGGCCGCGCGGATCTTGTCCTTGTCGGTGGACTTGGCGTTGGCCATGGCTTCGAAAAAAGCCTTGGCGCCCACGTAGTTGGTGAGGCTGTGGCCCGATTGCGGATCGGACTTGTAGGCGGTCTTGTAGGCCTGCAGGAACTTGTCCAGCCCGGGCGCGCCGGCGGGGTTGATGGAAGCCTGCGGGAAGTCCAGGTCGAACACCCCGTTCATGTCGGCGCCCACGGCCTTGGCCGTATCCGCCAGCGAGTAGCCGCCGCCCGCGCCCACCACGACCTTGGGCTTGAAGCCGGACGAGCGCGCCTGGCGGAAATACAGGATGGCGTCGTTCTGGTAGGCGGTCTGCAGCACCACGTTCACCTTGGACCCTTTCAGGCGCAGGATGAGCGAGGACAGGTCCACCGTCTTGGCGGAGTAGGGCAGGACTTCGGCCACGGTGTAGCCAAGCTCTTCGGCGCGCTTTTTCTCGGTGGCCGCCACATCGGTGCCGTAAGGGCCGTCTTCGTGGATGATGCCGATGCGGATGTCCTTGGGATCCAGGCCCATGCCCGGCGCGATCATGTCGTGCAGCGCGTTCACCACGGCCACGCCGTACAGGCCGGTGTTGGGGTTGCTGCGGAACAGGTACTTATAGCCGCGCGTGGTGATCTTGTGCGCGGTGGCGCCCAGCTCGAAATAGGGCACGCCGGCCAGTTCGGTGACGGGGGAGGCCGCATAGGAAATACCGGAGGCATAGCTGCCGAACACCGCCGCCACATTGGACGAAATGAGCCGCTTGGTTTCCGACACGGCCTGGGTGGGATCCACCGCGTCGGCTTTGACGATTTCGATCTTCTCCCCGTTGATGCCGCCCGCGGCGTTGATTTCGTTGACCGCCAGCTCCAGGCCCCGGTAGCTCTCCTGGCCCAGCAGCGCCAGCGCTCCGCTGAACGGAAAGAGGGCGCCCACCTTTACGTCGGCGGCGGCCGAACCGGCCGCCAATGCGCCGCACATCCCCAGCGCCAAAGCAAGTTTGTTGAACTTGAACACTGTCTACGCTCCTTTGTGATTGGTGTGCGGACTCTGGTCCGTCTGTTTTTGGAAATATATGATATATGGCCTGGCGGGGTACGAAACCTCGAATTGGATTCTAGTGGCGGGGCTTGCGGGCCGAATCGGGGATTTCCCTCAAGCCGCATGAATAAAGCCTTAGCGCGCAGCGGGCAGACCTGTGAGGCATGTATTTCACGGCTTGCCGACATGACGGAAAATTCATTCGCTTGACGATGGCGGCGCGATTTTTATCATATATCGTATATGATTAACCGGTGCCCATACACCACAATCGAGGAGACACGCGCATGTTCGAGGAAGTGGATTTCACCGGCAGAAAAGTGCTCATCACGGCCGGCGCCGACGGGTTGGGCCTGGAAATGGCCAAGGTGTTCCGGCATGCGGGCGCCTCGGTATTCGTCTGCGACGTCAACCAGGAGCGCCTGGACGCGCTGCCCGCTGAATTGCCCGGCGTGCATGCCATGAAGGCCGACGTATCCGACGAGGCTGGCGTCGACGCGCTTTTCGAAGCCGTCTCGAACACCCTGGGCGGCCTGGACGTGCTCATCAATAATGCCGGCATCGCGGGCCCCACGGGTTTCGTCGAAACCCTGAGCAAGGCCGATTGGGACCGCACGCTGGCGGTGAACATCACCGGCCAGTTCCTGTGCGCGCGCCGCGCCATTCCCATGCTCAAGCAGTCCCGCGCGGGCGTCATGATCAATATGTCGTCGGCGGCCGGCCATCTCGGTTTCGCCGGCCGTTCTGTGTATTCGGCTTCCAAGTGGGCGGTCATCGGTTTCACGAAATCGCTGGCCATCGAGCTGGGGCCGCACGGCATCCGCGTCAATGCGATCCTGCCGGGTGCGGTGGAAGGGCCGCGCATCCGCGCGGTCATCGCCGCCAAGGCGGCGACCCTGGGCCGGCCGGTCGAGGAAATCGCCGCCCAGTACGAAAACCAGGCGGCGCTGGGCCGCATGGTGACGGCGCGCGACATCGCCAACATGGCGCTGTTCAACGCCAGCGAGGCCGCGCGCAGCGTGAGCGGGCAGGCCATCGTGGTCGACGGCTTCACGCAGAAGCTCTGCTGATGGGCGCCGGGCAGCGGCCGTGCGCCGCCATCATCGGTTGCGGCCTGATCGGCCAGGGCTGGGCCATCGTATTCGCCCGCATGGGCTGGGAGGCGCGGCTGTACGACCCCGCCGACGGCGCCGCCGAGCGGGCGCGCGAACTCGTGCTGCGGCAGCTGGGCGAGCTCGAGGCGCAGGGCATGGTGGACGACGCCCGCGCCGCCGGAGCGCGGGTAGGCGTGGCCGCCACCCTGCGGGCCGCATTGCGCGGGGCGGCCTACGTGCAGGAGAACTCCCCCGAAAAGGTGGAAGTCAAGCGCGAGCTTTTCTCCCGCCTGGATGCCGAGGCCGATCCCGACGCCGTGATCGGCAGCTCCACGTCCAGCATTCCGGCCAGCGCCTTCACCGGGCACCTGGCCGGGCGCGGCCGCTGCCTGGTGGCGCATCCGGTGAATCCGCCCTACCTGATCCCCGTGGTGGAGATCTGCCCCGCGCCATGGACCGATCCGCGGGCCGTGGCGCGCGCCGCCGACATCATGCGCGCCATCGGCCAGAAGCCCGTGACCCTGCGCCGCGAAATCGAGGGCTTCATTCTCAACCGCCTGCAGGGCGCGCTGCTGCACGAAGCCTTCCGGCTCGCCGGCGCGGGCATCGCGAGCGCCGAAGACATCGACACCACGGTCAAGGACGGCCTGGGCCTGCGCTGGTCTTTCATGGGGCCGTTCGAAACCATAGACCTCAACGCACCGGGCGGCATCGCCGATTACTGCGAACGCTACGGCGGGCTGTACCGCGGTATCGGCGCGTCGCAGGGCGAGTGCGTGCCCTGGGAGGGCGAGCTCGTCCAGACCCTGGCGCGCGAACGCCGCGCGCTGCTGCCCGAGGAAGACCTGGCCCGGCGCCGCTTCTGGCGCGACGAAAAACTCATGCGCCTGATGCGCCACAAACAAAGCAACGGAGACGAGAATGGCTAAAGCCAGACAGAAGGTCATCATCACTTGCGCCGTGACGGGCGCGATCCACACGCCCAGCATGTCGCCGCACCTGCCGGTGACGGCCGACGAGATCGCCGAGGCGGCCATCGGCGCGGCCCGGGCCGGCGCGGCCGTGCTGCACCTGCACGCGCGCGATCCGCAGACGGGCAAGCCCTCGCAAGACCCGGCGCTGTTCAAGCCGTTCCTGGAGCGCATCAAGAGCGAAACCGACGCCGTCATCAACATCACCACCGGCGGCAGTCCGCACATGACGGTGGAAGAACGCATGCGCCCGGCCACCACCTTCAAGCCGGAGCTGGCCTCGCTCAACATGGGGTCGATGAACTTTGGCCTCTTCCCCATGCTGAACCGCTTCAAGGAGTTCAAGCACGACTGGGAGCGCGAGCACCTGGAGAACAGCCGCTCGCTGATCTTCCGCAACACCTACCAGGACATCGAGTCGATTCTCGCGCTGGGCAACGCCAACGGCACCCGCTTCGAGTTCGAGTGCTACGACATCAGCCACCTGTACAACCTGGCGCACTTCGTCGACCGCGGCCTGGTGAAGTCGCCGCCCTTCATTCAGTCGGTGTTCGGCATCCTGGGCGGCATCGGCCCGCACCCGGAAGACCTGATGCACATGAAGCGTACGGCCGATCGCCTGTTCGGCTCGGAATACGAGTGGTCCATCCTGGGAGCGGGGCGCAACCAGATGCCGCTGGCGACCATCGGCGCGGCCATGGGGTCCAACGTGCGCGTGGGGCTGGAGGACTCGCTGTGGATCGGCCCCGGCCAGCTCGCGGAGTCGAACCGCGTGCAGGTCGAACGCATTCGCAGCATCATCGAGGCGCTCAACCTGGAGGTGGCGACGCCGGACGAGGCCCGCGCCAAGCTGGGCCTGAAAGGCAAGGACAACGTGGCGTTCTGAAAAGGGGGCAGGCGCGGCCGGCTTAGGCGCGGCCGGCTCAGGCGCGGCCGGCTCAGGCGCGGCGCCGCAGGGCGTCGGCCAGCTCGGCGACCGTCAGCCGCCGGTCGAAATTGGCGGCGTGGCGGGCCTTGAGCGTGAGGCTGGCCGCGGTTTCGAGCACCCCGTCGTCGAAAGGCTGGGCGCCCAGCTCACGCAGGCTGCGCGGCAGGCCGACGGCCCCGTACCACTGCGTGAGGGTTTGCAGCATGTCGTCGTCGCGCCGTTCCAGATCGAGCTGTACCAGCAGGCCCAGCGCCACCTGCAGCCCGTGCAGCGCGGCGGCCACGCCGGGAATGCGCGGCAGGCCGCGCGTAAGGGCGTGGGCGATGGACAGGCCGCCGCTTTCGAACCCGAGTCCGCTCATGAGGATCATGGCTTCCACCACCCGCTCGAAGGCGGGCGTGGGCCGGCCGGTGCCGGCCGCGTCCAGGGCCGCCGCCCCATCGGCCAGCAGTACGCGCAGGCAGCCGTCGGCAATGCATTGCGCCGTGAGCGGCGGCGCCGCGTCGTACATATTGAGCCCGCCGTTGCGCGCGCATTGCCCGGCCTCGAACTTCTTGGAAACGGCGTCGCCCAGGCCGGCGCGGAAGAAATGCGCCGGCGCGGTGGCGATGACCGCCGTGTCCACCAGCACGATGGTGGGATTGAACAGCATGTGCTCGACGGCGAGGAGCTGGTGATGCGCGTCGTAGAGCACGTAGTTCTTGCTGGTGGGCGCGTCGTTGGATGCCACCGTGGGCACGGTGAGCAGATGGCGGTGCACCGACTTGGCCACCGCCTTGCCCGCGTCCAGCGCCTTGCCGCCGCCCACGGCGATCACCATGTCGGGCGCCGCCCGCGCGGCCTGCGCGCGCAGCGATTGCACCTGGTCCGGCGTGAGGTCGCCTTCCACGAAGAGAGGCGTCAGGCCCACCTGCCGCGACGCGCAGAGGCTTTCGATCTTCGGGCCCAGCATGCCGTGCACGTGGCGGTCGATGACCAGCGCGGCGCGGGGGCCGAACAGCGCCGCGTAATCGCCCAGCGATTCCAGCGCGCCGGGGCCCTGCACATAGCGGCCCGGGCCGCCGAAGATCTTCAGCATGCTTGCTCCCTATTTGTTGCGTGCGCCTGGCGGGCGGTAGTCGAGTTCTTTTTCGCGCTCCACCAGCCAGTCGATCATGATCTTGCCGCCCCATACCAGATCGGCCTGGATGGCCTTGGCGGCGGCCTCGGAATCGCGCGCGGCCAACGCCTCCAGCACGGCCTCGTGGCGGTGCTGCCCCTGGGAGTAGTCCAGCCCCGCGGTCTTGACGTGGAACACCTTCAGGATGGGCCCGGTAATGACCCAGAACGATTCCACGGTGTTGCGCAAAATGGGCTTGTTGCTGGCTTCCAGGATGGCGAAATGAAACTTGCGGTTGAGGTAGCTGGCGCGCTTGGGGTCGGTGGACGTGCAGGAAATGAATTCCTGCTGCAGCGCGATCAGGTTGTCGAGCTGCTTGCGCGTGATGTTCTTGGCGGCCTCGGCCGCGCCCATGCCTTCGAGGTGGAAGCGGATCTGCTGGATTTCGCGCAGCTTCTCGGAGTTGACGTAGGGCACGTACACCGCGGTGGCGGCCTGCATTTCCAGCCCCTGTTCGCTGATGAGGCGGAAGATGGCCTCGCGCACGGGCGTGATGGACACGCCCATTTCCTGGGCCAGTTCGCCGATGATGAGGCGCTCGCCGGGCTCGTACTGCCCGTTGATGAGGGCGTTGCGGATTTCGTTGTAGACCCTGACGGACAGGTTCTCTTTCTTGACCGGTTTGAGACTGGGCATGGCGGTAAAGGCTGGCGGGTAGGGAGTCCGGGAACGGATTCTAGCCCGTCGTAGCCTGGGCGAAGCGATGAATATATATTATATATCATATATTATTGGAGAAAACGGCGGCGCCGGAAACGGCGGGCCCGGTTTCGGACGAAAAGCCAGGGCCGCGCGGCGCGCGATATCCTGCCCTGTCGCAAGATAAAGAGGAGCATCCACTCATGAAGGAAATCAGCGGCAACACCCGGCTGTTCGGCATCCTGGCCGATCCCATCTATCACGTGAAAACGCCCCAGCGCCTGAACGAGCATTTCGCGCGCATCGGTTTCGACGGCGTGTGCGTGCCGTTGCATGCGCGGCCCGACAACCTGGCGGCGGTGGTGGCCGGCCTGCGGGCGCTGGAAAACCTGGGCGGCTTCGTCGTCACCATGCCGCACAAGTCCGCCATCCTGGCGCTGGTGGACGAGGTGTCGCCGGTGGCGCAGAAAATCGGCGCGGCCAACGTGGTGCGGCGCAAACCGGACGGCCGCCTGGTGGCGGACATGCTGGACGGCGAGGGTTTCGTGCGCGGCCTGCGCGAGGCGGGCATCGATCCCGCCGGCAAGAGCGCCTATCTGGCCGGCGCCGGAGGCGCGGCCAACGCCATCGGCTTCGCGCTGGCGCAGGCGGGCGTGTCGCGGCTCACCATCGCCAACCGCACCACGGCCAAGGCCGAAGACCTGAAGGCCCGCATCCTGTCGCTGCATCCGCAGGCGCGCATTGACATCGGCGGCCCCGATCCTGCCGGGCACGACCTGGTCGTCAATGGCACCTCGCTGGGCATGAAGGAAAACGATCCGCTGCCGCTGGACGCCAGCCGCCTGGCACCCGACCAGATCGTATGCGAAGTCATCATGCAGCCGCAGGACACGCCGCTGCTGCGCGCCGCCCAGGCGCGCGGCTGCCGCATCCACTATGGCGCTCCCATGCTGGCCTGCCAGATCGCGCTGATGGCGGAAACCATGGGCGTGAAGCCGCGCGACGCTTCCGGAACCGCGAGATGAGCGACTTCGATTTCATCATCGCCGGCGGGGGCACCGCCGGCTGCATCCTGGCCAACCGCCTGAGCGCGAGCGGCCGGCACCGGGTCCTGATGCTGGAGGCCGGCCACGAGGCCCGCAGCATGTGGATCTCGATTCCGGCGGGCTTCTCCAAGCTGCTGGTCAATCCGGAATACAACTGGCGCTTCGCCACCGAGCCCGAAGACAACACGCTGGGCCGCGTGATTTCCGTGCCGCGCGGCAAGGGCCTGGGAGGATCGTCCCTCATCAACGGCATGATCTACGTGCGCGGCCTGCCCTCCGACTACGACGCCTGGGAGGCGGCGGGCGCCGCGGGCTGGGGCTTTCGCAGCGTGGAGCGCGTATTCCGCAAGATCGAGAACTACGAGGCTGGCGACGAAACCCGGGGCAAGCAGGGGCCCATGTACCTGGAAGAGGTTTCGGAGCGCTTTCCGGTTTCGGATGCCTATGTGCAGGCCGCGCAGCAGGCCGGCCTGCCCTGGAACCCCGATTACAACAGCGGCGTACAGGAAGGGGTGGGCTATTACCAGGTGCTGCAGCGCCATGGCCGGCGCTGGAGCGTGGTAGACGGCTACCTCAGGCCCGCCTCGGGGCGCGCCAATCTCAAGATCGAATGCGGCGCGCACGTCACCCGGCTCGTGTTCGAGGGCAGGCGCTGCGTGGGCGTGGCCTACCGCAAGAACGGCGAGGAGCACGTCGTGCGCGCGGGCCGCGAAACCCTGGTCTGCCTGGGCGCGGTGCAGTCGCCGCAATTGCTGGAGCTTTCCGGCGTGGGCGACCCCGACCGCTTGCGCGCGCATGGCATCGCGATCGTGCATGCGCGGCCCGGCGTGGGCGAGAATTACATCGACCACTTCGCCACCCGCATGAACTGGCGGGTCAAAGGCGCCGTCACCCTCAACGAGATGTCGCGCGGCTGGCGCCTGGCGCGCCAGGTGGCGCGCTACTACCTGCGCCGCAAGGGCATCCTCACGCTGGGCACGGGCCTGGTGCACAGCTTCGTGAAGAGTTCGCCGGGGCTGCCGGCGGCCGACGTGCAGTATTTCTTCGTGCACGCCAGCTACGCCAACGCCGCCGAGCGCATCCTGGACCGCCACCCCGGCATGACCCTGGGCGTGGCCCAGCTTCGCCCCGAATCCGCAGGCAGCATCCACATCCGGTCGGCCGATCCCATGGCGGCGCCGGTCATCCGGCCCAACTTCCTGTCCGCCCAGGTCGACCGCGACAGTCTCATCGGCGGCATGCGGATGGCGCGCCACATCGTCGGGCAGCCCGCCTTGCGGCCCTACATCGCGTCCGAGACCAGTCCGGGCATGGAGGTCCAGACCGACGAGCAATGGCTGGATTTCGCGCGGCGCAACGGCCAGACCATCTACCACCCCATCGGCACCTGCCGCATGGGCGCCGACCCGGCCGCCGTGACCGACCCGCGGCTGCGGGTCCATGGCCTGGAGGGCCTGCGCGTGGTCGACGCCTCGGTCATGCCCAGGATGGTGTCGGGCAATACCCAGGCCGCCGTCATGATGGTGGCCGAGCGCGGCGCGGAGATGATCCTGGAAGACGCGGGCTGAACGCCGCGGCTATGATGCTGGCCGGGCATTTTCGTCATTTTCCAGGGAGCCGCCTTGAACCACGACTCTTCGCGCCTGGTGCGCATCGACCCCACGCAAATGCAGAACGCCGAGCCCGGAAAGCCGCGCCGCCCCATTTCGGGCGACGCCGCTTTCCTTGCCGTTACCGCCTTCGAGGGCCATGGCGGCAAGGCCGAGGCCGGCGTCTGGGAAAGCTCGGCCGGCAGCTTCCAGGCCAATACCGCGGGCTACATCGAGTTCGGCTACATCGTCGCCGGCGAAGCCCGGCTGGTGGACCCGGACGGCACCGTGCACGAACTGAGGCCCGGCTCCGCCTTCGTCATGCCGGACGGCTACACCGGCCGCTGGGAAGTGGACCGCTCCGTGCGCAAGATCTACTTCATCGCGCGGCGGTAGCCCCAGGGCGACCCGGATCCTACTGCGCACGCAGGCCCAGCTCGGCCACGAACTTCTTTTCCTCGGCGACCTGGCGCACGGCAAACGCTGTGTAGGCTTCGCTGTCCATCAGCATGTGGGGCTGGTCGGCGTTGTCCAGCGCGCGGTTGTATTCCGGGTCGCGCGACGCGCGATGAAACGCCGTCTGCAGCGTTTTCACGACAGCGGGATCCATGCCCCTGGGGCCGGCGATGCCTACCGGGTTGGAGGCGACGATGTCGTAGCCCAGCTCGACCAGCGTGGGCGCCCGCGGCACGCGGCGGGCCCGCTCGCGGGCGATCACCGCCAGCAGCCGCGCCTTGCCGGTGTCTATCATCGGCCCCCAGCCCGCGTCGGCCACCATCTGGATGTGCCCGCCCAGCAGCGCGGTGGTTTCCTCGGCCGCGCCCTTGAACGGGATGAAGTTGAAGCGCGCGCCCGTCAGGCGCGACAGGCGCTCGATGGCGATGCGCCCGGACCCGCCCGCTCCGGTTCCGCCGTAGCTGATCGCATCGGGACGCGCGCGGGCGTCGGCGATCAGGTCGGCCAGCGAGTTCCAGGGAGCGTCCTGGCGCACCACGATGCCATACGAATAGGCGGTCATGCAGGCGATATAGGTGAAGTCGCGCAGCGGATCGTAGTTGACCGGCTGCAGAAAAGGGTAGCGGAACAGCGTGCCCACCACCACCGAAACCGTATAGCCGTCGGGCGCGGCGGAATGCGCCATGGCGGCCGGGCCCAGTGTCCCGCCCGCGCCGGGACGGTTGGCGACGACGACGGGCTGTCCCAGTTCGCGCGCGGCCGCGACCGACAGCGCGCGCATCTGCGTATCGGTTGCGCCGCCGGCGGGAAAAGGCACGATGAGCGTCACCGGTCGCTCGGGAAAGCCGGCGGCGCGCGACGCCTGCGGCAGGGCGAGGGCGGCGGGCAGGCCCAGGCCGAGTTTGAGCAGCGAGCGGCGTCTGGGCGACGGCGGGCGATGGAAGGGTTGCGTCATGGGTGTCTCCGTCCTTGTCTTGGTGGGAATTGACGCGCGGCGCCTGCATGTCCCTACAGGGCGATGCCGCGCGCGGCCAGGCTGGCGATTTCGGCGGGCGGATAGCCCGCCTCGCGCAGAACCTGTTCGGTATGCTCACCCGGCTCGGGGGCCTGGCGGCGGATGGCGAATTCGAATCCCGACATCTTGACGGGGCAGGCGATATGAAGGACCGCGCCGTGGCGGGGATGCTCGGTGCGGCGCAGCATCCCGCGCGCCACCACCTGCGGCTGCGCCAGGCTCTCGGCCAGGGTCAGCACCGGAGAGACGCAGCAGTCCGTTCCCTCGAAAAGGGATGCCCAGTGGGCCAGCGGACGGGAACCGATGATGGCGGCCAGTGCGGCCCGCAGTGCCGGCTGGCGTGCGGGATCGCGATGGCCGGCCAGCAGGTCGGGGCGCTCCAGCCGGCGGCACAGCGCCTCCCAGAATTTGGGCTCCAGCGCGGCCACGGCCAGCCAGCGGCCATCGCGGGTGCGGTACTGGCCATAGCACGCCAGCCCGCCCGACAGCGCGTCGGTGCCCGGGGGGCGGGTGCCGCCGCTGGCGTTCAGCGTGGCCAGCGACACCACGTTGCCGGCCAGCAAGCCGTCGGCGATGGCGATGTCCACATGGCGACCGATTCCGGTGCGCCGGGCATCGAACAGGGCGGCGAGCACGCCCATGACGGCGGTCAGCGATCCGCCCAGCACGTCGGCCACCGGCAGATTCGACAGCGCGGGCTCGCCCGATGCGCCGGCCATCTGCTCCGCCACGCCCGTGCACGAGGCGTAATTGAGGTCGTGCCCGGCTTCTCCGCTGCGCGGGCCGTCCTGGCCGTAGCCGCTGATGCTGCAATACACCAGGCGCGGATTCTCCGCCGCGAGCGTGGCGTAGTCGGCGCCCAGGCGGGCGGCCACGCCCGGGCGGAAGCTTTCGATCAGCACGTCCGCGCCGCGCGCCAGCGCAGCCAGCGCCTTCCTGCCGTCCGGCTGCTTCAGGTCCAGCCGCACGCCGCGTTTGTTGCGGTTGCAGGCGGCGCGCAGGGCCGGGGGCGCGTAGTCGCCGGCCTGCGTGTCTTCGATCTTGACGACGTCGGCGCCCAGGTCCGCGAGATACTGCGCGGCCAGCGGGCCGGGCAGCAGCCTGGAAAGATCCAGGATCCGCACGCCGGCGAGCGGCGCGGTGTTCGGCGTATCCAAAGAGGGGCTCCCGCAAATACGAAGGGGGCCGCACAGGGCGGGTTCGAGCCAGTCTAGATGCGGGGCCGCGGCCGACCAATGGCGAAATCGTTGATTCGGCTTGGCGGGAATGCTCACCGCCGCCGTTTCGCCCGGCGCGGGCATTGGCTACCATGGCCGCCAACGGGTCGCGGGAGATCGTGATGACGCACCACACCATTGCAATCGGCCACCTGGCGCAGATCCTGCACGGCGCGCGCAGCCGGGGCGTGGACGTGAACCACGTGCTGGAACGGGCGGAGGTGTCGCCGGCCCTGCTGCAGTCGCCCATGGCGCGGGTGTCGCAGGCGCAGTTCGCGCGCATCCTGCGCCGGTTGCGCCTGGCCACCCGCGACGACTTCATGGGCCTGGGCACGCGCCCCGTTCCCCTGGGCGCGTTCGCGCTGGCCTGCGGCGTCGCGCAACGCGAGCCTTGCATCGGACGCGCCCTGCGCGCGGCCTTCCGCCTCTATCACGGCCTGCTGCCCGATTTCACGGCCCGGCTCTGCGTCTCGGACGGGCTGGCGCGCATCGTTCTGGACACGCGCGCCGCGCCCGGCCCGGCGCGCTGGTACGGCGAGCGCACCTTTCTTTTCTTCACGCTGGGAGTGGCGAACTGGCTGGCCGCGCGCCGCATTCCCATCCTGGGCGTGGACTACCGCAACGGCGAGCGCAGCGCCGACGCGCATCGCCTCTTCTACGCGCCGGTGCGCTACGGCCAGCCCGAAACCGGGCTCAGGCTGCAGGCGCGCTGGCTGGACCTGCCCGTGGTGCAGGACGCGCGGAGCCTGCGCGAGTTTCTCGCCAATGCGCCGTTCGACCTGTTGGTGAAGTTCCAGGACCGCACCACGCTCACCGAGCGCATCCGGCGCTTGCTGCGCAACGACCTTTCGGGCGAGCTGCCTTCGCTTGCGCGCATCAGCGCGCAGCTAGCCATGACGCCGCAGACGCTGCGCCGCCGCCTGCGCGAGGAAGGGCAGGGCTTCCAGGCGCTGAAAGACGATCTGCGCCGCGATGCGGCCATCGAGTACCTGGGCCGTCCGGAACTGTCGCTGGTGGACATCGCCGAGCGCCTCGGCTTCTCGGAGTGCAGCACCTTCAACCGGGCCTTCAAGAAATGGACCGGCGTGGCGCCCGGCGAATACCGCCGCAGCCGCATGCGCAATCCGCAGCCGGATGCGCATGACACTTTCCGCCAATGCGTTTGACGCCTGCGGCCATTGCCCGCCGGGCCGCGCGGCGCGAAGCTGTGCCCACCGGCCGCGGCCCGCCCGCAACGGGCGCCGGCGCCGAGGCGGTTTCACACCACAGGAGAGGCAAACATGAATCGGAACGTACTCGTGGCCGGCGTCGGCATGATTCCGTTCAGCAAGCCCGGGGCAAGCGAGCCCTATCCGGCCATGGGCGCGCGCGCGGCCCGCGCGGCGCTGGACGACGCCGGCGTGCCGTACGGCGATGTGCAGCAGGCCTATGCGGCCTACGTGTACGGCGACTCGACTTGCGGGCAGGCGGCGGTGTACGGCCTGGGCCTGACCGGCATTCCGGTCTTCAACGTCAACAACAATTGCGCCAGCGGCTCCTCGGCGCTTTTCCTGGCGCGCCAGGCCGTTCAGAGCGGGGCCGTCGATTGCGCGCTGGCGCTGGGCTTCGAGCAGATGTCGCCCGGGGCCCTGAAAAGCATGTACGAAGACCGGCCGTCGCCGCTGGCGGGCTTCATCGAATCGATGCGCGCCATCCAGGGCTACGATGCCGACAGGCCGCGCGCGGCGCAGTTCTTCGGCGGTGCGGGACGCGACTACATGAAGCAGCACGGCATCCGGCCCGACACGTTCGCGCGCATTTCGGTCAAGGCCCGGCAGCATGCGGCGCGCAATCCGTATGCGGTGTTCCGCCAGACCGTGACGCTGGAGGAAGTGCTGGCTTCGCCCATGATCTTCGAGCCGCTGACCCGCCTGCAATGCTGCCCGCCGACCTGCGGCGCGGCGGCCGCGTTGCTGTGCTCCGAGGATTTCGCGCGCCGGCGCGGCATCGCGCCCGCGGTGCGCATCGCCGCGCAATCCATGACCACCGACACCGCGCCGGCGTTCGAGTCGGCAGACATGCGCAAGCTCGTGGGGTACGACATGACCCGCGCCGCGGCCGACCAGGTATTCGAGGCATCGGGGGTGGACCCGGCCGACATCGATGTGGTGGAGCTGCACGACTGCTTCACCGCCAACGAGCTGCTCACATATGAGGGACTGCGCCTCACGCCGGAAGGCACGGCGGAGAAATTCATTCTCGAAGGCGGCAACACCTATGGCGGCCAGGTGGTGACCAACCCCTCCGGCGGGCTGCTTTCCAAGGGGCATCCGCTGGGCGCGACCGGCCTGGCCCAGTGCGCCGAGCTGGTGTGGCAATTGCGCGGCCAGGCCGACCTGCGCCAGGTGGAAGGCGCCAGGCTGGCGCTGCAGCACAACCTCGGGCTGGGCGGCGCGTGCGTGGTCACGCTGTACCAGGCCGCCTGAAGCAAGACCGCGCCGGCGCGGCCGGGGCGGGCCATGAACGGAACAAAGGAGACAGAAGCCATGGGTACGCTGGATGGAAAAGTGGCGCTGGTGTCGGGATCGGGACGGGGCATCGGGCGGGAGATCGCGCTGAAGCTGGCCGGGGAAGGCGCGCGCGTGGTGGTCAACGACCTCGATGACGGGCCGGCCGAGGAAACCGCCGCGCTGATCCGCGGCGCGGGAGGACAGGCCTGCGTATGCGCGGGCAGCGTGATCGAGGCGGATTTCGCGCAGCGGTACGTGGATACCGCCATCGAGGCATACGGCGGCCTGGACATCATCGTGAACAACGCCGTCTACACCTGGGACAACGTGATCCAGAAAATGAGCGACGAACAATGGGACGCCATGCTCGCCGTGCACCTGACCGCGCCCTTCCGCATTCTGCGGGCGGCCTCGGGGTTCATCCGCGAGGCGGCCAAGACCGAGGCGGCGCAGGGCAGGGAGGTATTCCGCAAGGTGGTGAACATCTCGTCCACCTCGGGCGTCATGGGCAATGCGGGCCAGGCCAACTACGCGGCCGCCAAGGCGGGCGTTAACGGCCTGACCCGCGCCCTGGCGAAGGAATGGGGGCGCTACAAGGTCAACGTGAACAGCGTGGCCTTCGGCCTGATCCGCACCCGCCTCACCGAGTCGGCCGCGGACGACGATGCCTCGCTCGACATTGCCGGGCGGCGGATCAAGGTGGGGGTGAATCCGGAGGTGCTGAAGAACGCCGAACGCCTCGTTCCCATCGGCCGCGCCGGCACGCCGGCCGAGGCGGCGGGCGCGGTCTATCTATTCTGCCTGCCCGAATCGAACTACGTCAGCGGCCAGGTCCTGGTCGTGGGCGGCGGCCGGCCTTGATCGCGGGAGGACCCATGGACACGCCGAGCCCCGCCTGGATGGACGCCGACCTGCGGCTTTTCCAGGATTCCATCCGCCGCCTTTTCGAGAAGGAGTTCGCACCGCACGAGGAAAAGTGGCGCAAGCAGCAGCACGCCGACCGCGATGTCTGGCGGCGCGCAGGCAGCCTGGGCCTGCTGTGCGTCAGCATCCCCGAAGCCTATGGCGGCGGCGGAGGCAACTTCGCGCACGAGGCCATCGTGGCCTCCGAGCAGGCGCGCGCCATGGTGCACGGATTCAGCAACAACGTGCACAGCGCGATCCTGGCGCACTACATCCTGAACTACGGCACCCAGGACCAGAAGCGGCGCTGGCTGCCCCGCATGGCGACGGGCGAGCTGGTGGGCGCCATCGCCATGAGCGAGCCGGGCGCGGGGTCCGACCTCAAGAGCGTGCGCACCACCGCCATGCGCGACGGCGGCGACTATGTGCTTAACGGCTCCAAGACCTTCATCACCAACGGCCTGCACGCGGACCTGATCTGCGTGGTCGCCAAGACCGATCCTTCGGCCGGGGCGCGCGGCGTGTCGCTGCTGATGGTCGAGACGCGCGATCTGCCGGGCTTTCGCCGCGGCCGCCTGCTGGAGAAGCTGGGCCAGAAGAGCCAGGACACCGCCGAGCTGTTCTTCGACGGCGCAAGAGTGCCCGCCGGCAACCTGCTGGGCGGCGAAGAAGGGCGCGGCTTCGGCCAGCTGATGCAGCAATTGCCGCGCGAGCGCCTGCTGATCGCCGTGGGCGCCGCGGCGACCATGCGGCGCGCCATCGACGAAACCGTGGCCTACGCGGGCAGCCGGGAAGTGTTCGGCCAGCCGCTCATGGCGCTGCAGAACACGCGGTTCAAGCTGGCGGAATGCGAAACCGTGGCCACTGTCGCCGCGCGCTTCGTCGACGACTGCATCGCCCGCCAGCTGGCGGGCACGCTGGACCTGCCTACCGCGGCCATGGCGAAGTGGTGGGTTACCCAGATGAACTGCCAGGTCATCGACGAGTGCCTGCAATTGCACGGCGGCTACGGCTACATGCTGGAGTACCCCATCGCGCGCATGTACGCCGACGCGCGCGTGGGCAAGATCTATGGCGGATCGAACGAGATCATGAAAGAGATCATCGCGCGCGGCATGGCGGCCTGAGCCGCCGCGCGCGTTGCGCCCCGGACACGGAGGAGACATGCGGCAATCGCACTACGCGTTCTGGCCCAAGGGGTTGCCCCGGGAAATCCCGGCGCCCCGGACGACCCTGTATTTCAACCTGGAGGTTTCGGCGGCGCGCTATCCCGACAAGGCCGCCATCGTGTTCTACGACGCCGAGGTGAGCTACGCCCGGCTCAAGCGCGAGGCGGACGCGCTCGCGGGGTATCTGCAGCGGTGCGCCGGCGTGGGGCGCGGCGACCGCGTGCTGCTCTTCAGCCAGAACTGCCCGCAGTTCGTCATTGCCTTCTACGCCATCCTGCGCGCCGACGCGGTGGCGGTTCCGGTCAATGCCATGAGCACGCCCGACGAACTGGCGCACTACCTGGAAGACAGCGGCGCGCGCGTGGCCTTCGCCAGCCAGGAGCTGTGCCCGCGGCTCGCCGGATTCGCCGCGGACGGGCGGCTGGAGCGCGTGATCGTCCACACCTATTCGGATTATCTGGACGGCGCACGCACGGATCACGAGCCGCCGGACTGGATCCGCGCGCCTCGCCAGGACACCGGACTGCCCGATGCCGTGCCCTGGTACGGCGCGCTCGCCGTGGGCGCGCAGCCGGAGCCCGCCCGCGCCCAGGCGGACGATCTCTGCCTGCTGCCCTACACCTCCGGCACCACCGGCCGGCCCAAGGGCTGCCGCCACACGCACGCCACGCTGGGCGCGGCGCTGGCCGGGTCGCAGTTGTGGCGTGGCCTGCACGCCGAATCCGTCATCCTGGGCGTGGCGCCCATGTTCCATATGCTGGGCATGCAGAACTGCATGAACCTGCCCATTCTGCTGGGTGCGACCGTGGTGGTGCTGCCGCGCTGGGACCGTGAGGCGGCAGCCAGGCTGATGGCCGAGCGGCGCGTCAGCGTCTGGTCGGCCGCGCCCGCCATGGTGGTGGACTTCTTCGCGCAGCCCGGCATCGGCGGCTTCGATCTGTCCAGCCTGGCGCTGCTGTGCGGCGGCGGCGCGCCGATGCCGCAAGCCGTGCATGCCATGCTGGCCGACCGCTACGGCATCGTCTTCAACGAGGCATACGGCCTGACCGAAACCGCGGCATTCCTGCACTGCAATCCGCTGGCGCGCGGCAAGCGCCAGTGCATCGGCGTGCCCACCTTCGGCGTGGACACCCGCGTGATCGACCCCGGCACACTGCAGGAGCTGCCGGACGGCGAAGTCGGCGAACTGGTCACGCGCGGCAGCCAGGTCATGCTGGGCTACTGGCGGCAGCCGCAAGCCGACCAGGAGGCGTTCGTCAGCCTGGAGGGCCGGCGCTATTTCCGCACCGGCGACCTGGGGCGGGTGGACGAAGACGGGTACTTCTTCGTGACCGACCGCCTCAAGCGCATGATCAACGCCTCGGGCTACAAGGTCTGGCCCGCCGAAGTCGAAAACGCGCTGTACGAGCATCCCGCCGTGCACGAGGCTTGCGTGATCGGCGTGCCGGACTCCTGCCGCGGCGAGACGGTCAAGGCGCTGCTCGTGCTGCGGCCGCAGGCCGGCGAGCAGACCAGCGAAGCGGCCGTCATCGCCTGGGCGCGGCAACGCATGGCCGCCTATAAGGTTCCGCGCATCGTCGAGTTCGTCGAGTCGCTGCCCAAATCGAATACGGGCAAGATCCTGTGGCGTCAACTGCAGGAGGAGGCGGGCCGCAGCCCGTGACGAGCCGCGCGGCGGACTGCCGGTCTGTGCGCCTGGCTCCAGGCGCATTCGAGCGCCCGCGATGCGGGCGCATTTTTTTTATGCCCGCCGGCGGGATACGCTGTTACGCAAATCGTGTTGACACTAAAGTTTCAGGAAAATATATTGATGAAATCAAAGTTTCATAAAACCGCGTCCATGACATCGACTTTGCAGGAACGCATCCTGGCCTTGCAGGACTCCTTCACGGAAAGCGAGCAGCGGCTGGCGCGCGCCACGCTGGAGTGCCTGGGCAATATCGCCGCCTACTCGGGCGCCGAGCTGGCGCAGAAGGCGGGCGTGTCCAAGGCGACCGCCGGGCGGTTTTTCCGGCGGTTGGGCTATGAGAACTTCAACGAGGTGCGCGCGCAGGCCCGGGACGAGGCCGGCCGCGGCTCGCCGCTGTACGAGCTGGCCGGGGTGCGCCCGCCGGATGCTTCCGGCGATGCGCTCGCGGCGCATCTGGCCAACGACCTGCGCAATCTGGCCCAGACCTTCGAGCGGCTGGACAGCGCCGACGTGGACCTGGCGGTGTCGTTGCTGGCCGGCGCGCGGCGCGTGTGGATCGCAGGCTTTCGCAACGGCCGGGTGCTGGCGCAATATGCCTGGGCCCTGCTGACGCAATTGCGCGACGGCGTCTCGCTCGCGCCGGGAGCCGGGCTGAACCTGGCCGAAGACATGGCCGACCTGGCCAAGGGCGACGTGCTTCTCGTCATGGATTTCCGCCGCCGCGTCACCTTGCTCAAACCCATCGTGGAGCACGCCAACCGCGTGGGCGCCAAGGTGGTGGTCATGACGGATCCCACCGCCACCGAGCTGCCCGCGCGCGCCGACGTGGCGCTGCGCTGCGTGAACACCGGCTCGGCGGTTTTCGATTCCTATGTGGCGGCCCTGAGCCTGCTCAACCATATCTGCTCGGCGCTGGCTCGCGCGCTGGGCGGCGCGGCGCGCCAGCGCCTGGCCAATATCGAGCGGCTGCATGATCTGTACGGCGATCTGCAGCGTTGAAACCATCGCAACCAGGAGATTGAAGTGGCAGAGATCCTTCCCCGCGTCCGGCTAGGCTGGACTTCCAATCCGGCGTTCGACGCCGCCCAGCCCTACGGCCCCGCCCAGCAGGCGGTGCTGGGCGGCGCGGCCTACGCGCTCGCGCAGGCGGAGATCGCGCGCTGGCCGGGCTACGCCCCGACGCCGCTTTACGCCCTGGACGGCCTGGCGCGGGCGGCGGGCGTGGCCGGCATGCTGTACAAGCAGGAGGCGGGCCGCTTCGGCCTGGGCAGCTTCAAGGCGCTGGGCGGCGCGTATGCGGTGAGCCGGCTGCTGCTGCGCGAACTGGGATCCCGGCTTGGCCGCGACGACCTGACCGTGGACGATCTGCTCTCCGGCGAGCATCGCGAACACACGCAGGCCATTACCGTCACTTGCGCCACCGACGGCAACCACGGGCGCTCGGTGGCCTGGGGCGCGCAACGCTTCGGATGCCGTTGCGTCATCTACGTGCACGCCACGGTGAGCGAAGGACGCAAGCAGGCCATCGAAAGCTATGGCGCTCAGGTGGTGCGCACGGCGGGCAATTACGACGACTCGGTGCGCGAAGCCGCGGCCGATGCCGCGCGCCTGGGCCGCTTCGTGGTCTCCGACACTTCCTACCCGGGCTACATGGACGTGCCGAAGGACGTGATGCAGGGCTACGCCGTCATGGCCGACGAGGCTTTGAGCCAGATCCGGGCCGGCGGCGGGCCTCTGCCCACGCACGTTTTCCTGCAAGGCGGCGTGGGCGGCCTGGCGGCGGCCGTATGCGCCCATTTCTGGGAAACGCTGGGGCCGCAGCGGCCGCGCTTCATCGTGGTCGAGCCCGACCGCGCGGCATGCCTTTTCGAAAGCGCCAAGGCGGGCAGGCCCGTGGCGGTGCAAGGCGACCTGGATACCGTCATGGCCGGGCTGGCCTGCGGCGAGGTGTCGCTGCTGGCGTGGGAAATCCTGCGGCCGGGGGCCCAGGCGTTTCTTACCGTGGACGACGAGGCCGCGCTGGACACGGTGCGCCTGCTGGCGTCCGGACGCTACGGCGACACGCCGCTGGTGGCGGGCGAATCCGCGGTGGCGGGCCTGACGGGCTGCCTGGCGGCGCTGGCCGACGACGCGGCGCGGCAGGCGCTGGGCCTGGACGGCTCCAGCCGCGTCCTGTTCTTCGGCAGCGAAGGCGCCACCGATCCCGGGCTTTACCGCCGCATCGTGGGCAGGCAACCCGAAGAAATCGGAGCGCCGGCATGACGGCCGGCGCGCAGCCGCGCATCGACCTGCCCCGTCTGCTGGACCGCATCGCCCGGCTGGGGCAGGTGGGCGCGATCGAAGGCGGGGGCGTCAGCCGCCTCGCGCTGTCCGAGGAAGACAGGCTGGGGCGCGACCTGGTGTGCGGATGGATGCGGGAACTCGGCCTGGCGGTCAGCGTGGACCGGATCGGCAATGTGGTGGGCGTGCGCGCGGGCCGCGAAGCGGGCCCGCCGGTGATGACGGGCTCTCACATCGACACGGTCCGCACCGGCGGCCGCTATGACGGCAACCTGGGCGTGCTGGCGGGACTGGAGGTGATGGCCGCCCTGGACGATGCGGGCATCGTCACCCGCCGGCCGCTGGCCGTGGCCTTCTTCACCAACGAGGAAGGCGCGCGTTTCGCGCCCGACATGATGGGCAGCCTGGTGTTCCAGGGCGGCCTGGCGCTGGAGGACGCGCTGGCCACGGTGGGCGTGGACGGCACCACCGTCGGCGAGAACCTGCGCCGCATCGGCTACGACGGACCGGCGCCCGTGGGCGGAAACCGCGTGCATGCCTTTGTCGAACTGCACGTGGAGCAGGGCCCCGTGCTGGAGCACGAGGGCGACACCATCGGCGCCGTCACGGGCGTGCAGGGCATCCACTGGATCGAGTTCACGGTCGAAGGCGTGTCCAACCATGCCGGCACCACGCCCATGGCGCTGCGCCGCGATGCGGGCCTGGTGGCGGCGCGCATTGCGTGTTTCGCGCGGGATCTCGCCCGCCGCTCGGGCGGCGCGCAGCTCGCCACCGTGGGGCAGGTGAATCTGTTTCCGAATCTCGTCAATGTCATTCCCAGCCGCGCGGTGTTCACGCTGGACCTGCGCAATACCGACGGCGCGGCGCTGCGGGCCGCGATCGAGGCGTGCCTGGCCTATGCGCGGCAGGCGGCGCGGGAAGAGGGCGTGCGCGTGAGCCATCGCGTGCTGGCCGACTTCGAGCCGGTGGAGTTCGACGAGGCGGTGGTGGCGCGGGTGGAGGCCATTGCGCGGCGGCGCGGGCTGCGCGTGCGCCGCATGCCCAGCGGCGCGGGACACGACGCCCAGATGCTGGCGCGCATGTGCCCCACGGGCATGGTGTTCGTGCCCAGCGTGGGCGGGCTGTCGCACAACGTCAAGGAATACACGCACGACAGGGACATCGAGGCGGGCGCCGGCGTGCTGCTCGATCTGATGCTCGAACTTTCGGAACAATAGACTGGAGACTGGAATCATGTCACGTTTCATCAATGTGGCCGCGGCGCAATTGGGGCCCGTGCAGCGCAGCGACACGCGCCGCCAGGTCGTGCAGCGCCTCGTCGAGCATCTGCGCCAGGCCCATGCCATGGGCTGCCGGCTTGTCGTGTTTCCCGAGCTGGCGCTCACCACCTTCTTTCCGCGCTGGTACATGGAAGATCCGGCCGAGCTGGACGCCTTCTACGAAAGCGAAATGCCCGGGGCGGAAACGCGGCCGCTCTTCGAGACGGCCGCCAGGCTGGGCGTGGGCTTCTACCTGGGCTATGCGGAACTGGCTTTCGAACGGGGCGCGAAGCACCGCTACAACACCTCCATCCTGGTGGACCAGCAGGGCCGCATCGTGGGCAAGTACCGGAAGGTGCATCTGCCCGGCCATGCCGGGCACGAGCCATGGCGGGCCTTCCAGCACCTCGAAAAGCATTACTTCGAGCCGGGCGAATCGTTCGACGTGTGGCGCGCGTTCGGCGGCGTGATGGGCATGGCGTTGTGCAACGACCGGCGCTGGTCCGAGACCTATCGCGTGATGGGCCTGCAAGGCGTGGAAATGATCCTGCTGGGCTACAACACGCCGGTGCACAATCCGCCGGCTCCCGAGCACGACGATCTGTCCATGTTCCACAACCACCTCGTCATGCAGGCGGGCGCCTACCAGAACGGCACCTGGGTGGTGGGCGTGGCCAAGGCGGGCAAGGAAGAGGGCTGCGAAATGATAGGCGGAAGCTGCATCATCGCGCCGTCGGGCGAAATCGTCGCCGCGTGCTCCACGAAAGGCGACGAACTCGCGGTGGCGCGTTGCGACCTGGATCTCTGCCTCTCGTATAAGCGCACCACGTTCAACTTCGAGCGGCACCGCAGGCCGGAAGCCTATGGGCTGATCACGCAACGCAGAGGCGCCGTCGAACCCGCGCCGCAGGCGGCGGTCCCCGCCTAGCCTGCGGCGCGCCATCGCGGCGGGCCTGTCCGGCCGGCCGCATTCCATTCCGGCGTTTTCCTTTTCATAACAACAGTATGCGGGCGCCGCCGGCGCCTGCAGGGAAGCGCTCGGTCCAATCCAGACCCCCAAGGTGAAAAAAATGAGCCATTCAGTCGAAAGCATCGCGGCCTCTCCCATGGCCGCGGACACGGATCCGCGGGCGGCGCGCGACGACGCCCTGTATCGCAAGGTGGCGTGGCGGCTGCTGCCCTTCCTGATGATCTGCTATATCGCCGCATTCCTGGACCGCGTAAATGTCGGGTTCGCCAAGCTCCAGATGCTGGACGACCTGAAATTCAGCGAAACGGTGTACGGCCTGGGCGCGGGCATTTTCTTTATCGGCTATTTTCTTTTCGAGGTGCCGAGCAATGTGCTCATGCACCGCATCGGCGCGCGCAAGACGCTGGCGCGCATCATGATTCTCTGGGGCCTGATCTCGGCGGCGATGGCGCTCACGCGCACGCCCACGCAGTTCTACATCCTGCGCTTTCTGCTGGGCGCGGCCGAGGCGGGCTTCTATCCCGGCATCATCCTCTACCTGACATACTGGTTTCCCTCGCACCGGCGCGGCCAGATCGTGGCCGTGTTCATGACCGCCGTGCCGTTCGCCGGCATCCTGGGCGGGCCGCTGTCGGGCTGGGTCATGGAGGCTTTCCACAGCCATCGCGGCCTGGCGGGCTGGCAATGGATGTTCATCATCGAGGCGGTGCCCTCCGTGCTGCTCGGGCTGGCCGTGTTCTGGTACCTGGACGATCGCATCGAAGACGCGCGCTGGCTGGATCCCGGCGACAAGCGGCGCCTGGCCGAGAACCTGGCGGGCGAAGCGTCGGCCAAGACCGAGCACGGCTCGCTGCTCACGCTCTTCAAGGACCGCCGCGTGCTGCACATGGCGCTCATCTGCTATTGCACCGTGTCCAGCCTGTCCGGGCTGGCCTTCTGGATTCCCTCGGTAATCCGCTCCACGGGCGTGTCGTCGCTGCTCGAGATCGGGCTGCTTACCGCCGTGCCCAATATTTGCGCCGTGGTGTCGATGGTGCTGGTCTGCCGCCATTCGGACGCCACGCGCGAGCGGCGCTGGCACATGATCGCGCCGTTCCTGGTCGGCGGCGCGGGCCTGGCGCTGAGTACGCTGTTCAGCCACAACCCGCCGCTGGCCGTGGCGATGCTGTCGGTGGCGGCGGCCGGCTGCATGGTGTGCTCCCCGCTGTTCTGGAGCCTGCCCACCGCGTTTCTCGAAGGACGCAGCGCGGCGGCGGGGATTGCGGGCATCAATGCGTTTGCCGGCCTGGCCGCCTTCATCAGCCCCTATGTCATCGGCTGGATCAAGGATCTCACCGGGTCTACCGACTGGGGCATGTACTTCCTGGCGAGTTTCACGGTGCTGGGGGCGGCGCTGGTCTACCGCGTGCCCAGGGAATTGGTCAATCGCTGACGACAACGCGGCCCCTTCCGGGGCCGCTTCAAACTACCGGGAGTTCCCATGACGATGGATGTAGTGGCCCTGACCCAGGCCATGGTGCGCACGCCCAGCCTGTCCGGCGAGGAGGGCGGCATGGCGCGGCTGGTTGCCCAGGCCATGCGCGAAGCGGGTTTCGACGAGGTGACGACGGACGCCAACGGTTCGGTGGTGGGCTATGCCGGGCCCGCGCAGGCAGACGTGGCCTTGCTGTTCGACGGTCATATGGACGTGGTGCCGGTCACCGGCCATTGGCGTTTCGACCCTTATGGCGGCGTGATCCACGGGGGCCGCCTGTACGGCAGGGGAAGCGCCGACATGAAAGGCGGCATCGCGGCGGCCATTTGCGGCGTGGCCGCGGCGGCGCGCCAGGGCTTGCGGCGCAGGATCGCCGTGTCGGCGAGCGTGCTGGAGGAAGTCATCGAAGGCCATGCGCTGGCCCGGGTGCTGGACGCCGTGCAGCCTGGGGCCGTCGTGATCTGCGAGCCGTCGGGCCTGCGGATCAAGGCGGGCCAGAAAGGCCGCATGGAGGTGCTGCTCACGCTGCACGGCAAGCCGGCCCATGCGGCGACGCCGCAAGTGGGGCGCAACCCCCTGCATGCGGCGGCGCGGGCCCTGCTCGCCCTCGAATCTCTGCCCCTGCCTTCCGACCCGGTGCTGGGGCCGGCCCTGCTGGTGCCGGTGGACGCGGTGTCGCAGCCGTATCCCTCGATATCGATGGTTCCGGGCGGCGTGACGCTGCGTTTCGACCGCCGCACCCTCGCGGGAGAAACCGAGCACGACGTGCTCGGCCCGATCAGGCTGTGCCTGGAGCGGGTGGGGGTGCGCGATTACACGCTGGAAATCAGCGCCGATCCGGTGCGCGCCTTTACAGGGGAGTCGGCGGCGCCGCCGCGCTGGCTGCCGGCATGGCGCTGTCCCGACGATGCGCCCGTGCTCGCGGCGCTGCGCGGGGCCGCGAGAGAGTGCGGCAGGGACGACGCGGTGGGCTGTTGGCCTTTTTGCACCAACGGCTCGGAGTCGGCGGGGCGGCGCGGCATTCCCACGGTGGGCCTGGGGCCGGGCAACGAGGAAGACGCGCACACCATAGACGAGTCCGTCGCGGTCGAGCAGCTCGTGGGCGCGCGCGATATCTACCTGGCGCTGGCCCGCCGGATGGGCGCTTGATCGCCTGGGGCGATTCCGAGGCGCTCGGCGAAGGTCCGGCCGGCATACGCGCGGCGTAACAGCTCGAATTCCCGCCTGCCGCGGCGCCAGTTCTTCCAGCAGAGGGTCCAGCGATTGCGCCGCGCCGATAGGGCTGCGCCCGGGCGGGCCGCGGTCCTCGGGGCTATCATCCCGTTTTTGGCCATATCCGCACCAGGAGTTTTCCGCATGACCGCGAACGCCGCGCCGCCCGCCACGCCCGCCCGGGTGGACGTCATTTCCATCCAGTCGCAGGTCGTCTACGGCTGCGTGGGCAACAATGCCGCGCTGCCGGTGCTGCGCGAGGCGGGCTACCGCGCCGTGGCCGTGCCCACGGTGGTGCTGAGCAATACGCCGCACTATCCCAGCCTGTACGGCGGCGCGGTGCCCGCCGAATGGTTCGAGGGCCTGCTCCAGGGGCTGTGGGACCGGGGTGTCGTCGCGCAGGCGCGCGCCATCGTTTGCGGCTACCTGGGCAATCCGGCGCAGGCGGACCTGCTGGCCCGGTGGCTGCCCCGCGTGCGGCAGGCCAGGCCCGGCCTGCCCGTGTTCATCGACCCGGTCCTGGGCGACAGCAACGACGGCCTGTACGTGGATGCGGGGCTGGTGGAGCAATACCGCAAGCTGCTCGTGCCGCTGGCCGACGGCATGACGCCCAACCATTTCGAACTGGAAACGCTGGCCGGCCGTCCGCTCGCCACGCTGGACGAGGTGATCGCCGCGGCGCGCGGACTCATCGCGCAGGGTCCGCGCTGGGTGGTGGCGACCAGCGCCGCGCCGCGGGCCTCGGCGCAAGGCGCGCTGCAGCTCGTGGTGGTGACGCGCGATGACGCCGTCGTGGTGTCGCATCCGGAAATCGCCATTCCGCCTTCGGTGCACGGCACGGGCGACGTGTTCATGGCGGCCATGGCGGCCGGCGTGCTGGACGGGCTGGAGCTGGCCGAGGCGGCCCGCCGCGCGGCCGCCCGCGTCACGCGCGCGCTGGCGCGCACGCGCGAACTGGGCTGGGAAGAACTGGCCGCCGACGCATAGCGGCTCCGCCGCGCCGGCCGCGCCCGGGATGCCCGGGGCAGGCGCCGCGCGGCCGCGCAACCTCAAGGCACCAGCGACAGGCCGACGCGGAATTGCGATTCGTTGCGCTGGTTGTAGCCCAGCAGCGTTTCGCCGTAGCCGTTGAAGTACTGCAGGTGCAGGTAGCCGTTCATGTTGAGCCAGGTGCGCTTGAGCGGCCAGGCGAAATCCAGCTGGGTGGTGCGGCGCCGCTGGTCGCCCTGGCGGTACATGGCCGAAACCACCGCGCCGTTGTCCTGCGCCCAGCGCAGCTGCCAGTCCACGTGCCCGGCGTAGTCGGAATAGTCGCTGTTCTCGTCGCCGACGCTGAAGTACGCCTTGACGCGCGGCGCGAAGGTCAGCGTGCTGCCGCCGTCGAAGCGGTAGTGGAAGCGCGGTTCGATGTAGCCGTCGTTCAAGGAGCGCGAATCGTCGCCGTCTTTGCCGTTGGAGTTGTGCTCCACGCCGGTGTTCAGGCCGAAGCGCCAGTTCTGGCCGGGCGAGGTCCAGATGTTGTCCGACAGCCAGAACGCGCTGGGGTTGAACGTGGTGTCGATGAAGGGCATGGAATCGCTTTCCAGGTCCCACAGCGAGATCTGCGTGTAGCCGAGGTAGAAGTTCTCGCTCCAGTCGGCCGGACGGTCGCCGGGCGGGCTGAACAGGCGGTACTTGGCGCTGATCTGGAAGCGCGCGGTGGTCTTGTCGCGGGTGCCGATGTCGAAATACACGGGCTTGTATTCGGAGATGGCGCTGCGGAAGCGGTCGAACGCGGATTCGGGCGGAACGGCGGGCGCCGCCGCCACGGCCGCGGGCGCCGGGCCGCCGTCGGGCGAGGCGCCGACCTCGGAAACCACGGCCGGCGGCAGCGGCTGGCCGGTGCGGGCGTCCACCACCGGACCCTGCGCGGGCGTGCTGGCCACGGTGCCGGTTTCGCGGCCGGTGGCGTCCAGCGCCATCATCGCGGGCTGGCCCTCGATGGAAACGGCCTGCAGGCCGTTGACCGTGGCGGGCACCACGGCCGTCCAGGCCACGCGCGCGAAATTGTTTACCGGCACGCTGTAGCTGGCCTTGCCGCCGCGCAGCTTGGCCAGGCTGCGCACGATCTGGCCGTCCGAGCCGCGCCACTGCAGCACCAGCTCGGGCGGCGCTTCCCAGTTGGCGCGGGCCGAGCCTTCATTGAAGTACACGGCTTCGATGGTCACGGCCTCGCCGGGCGCGGCCGACGGGCGGTCCAGGCGGTAGGAGACGCCGGCGTCGGCCGGGGCCGCCAGGCCGAGGGCCAGGGCGGCGGCCAGGCCGCCGAGCGGGAAAGACAGGCGCGGATTGGCGCGGAGAACGCGGATGACAGCCATGATCGCGGGTTTAGATTGGGACGAAGAACTGTAACATCGACCCCCCGCTACCGTTTGTAAAAACCCCGGCGCGCCTGTAGAAAACGTCACATTTCTATGGCGCGCAGGCAACACCCGCGACCGCCGCTATTCCCCGAACCTGATGCCCTGCGCCAGCGGCAGCGTGCGTGAATAATTGATGGTGTTGGTGGCGCGCCGCATGTAGTTGCGCCATGCGTCCGAGCCCGATTCGCGGCCGCCGCCCGTTTCCTTCTCGCCGCCGAACGCGCCGCCGATCTCCGCGCCCGAGGTGCCGATGTTCACGTTGGCGATGCCGCAGTCCGAGCCGGCCGCCGACAGGAAGGTTTCGGCCTCGCGCAGGTCGTTGGTGAAGATCGCCGAGGACAGGCCCTGGGGCACGCCGTTCTGCATGGCCAGCGCCTGGCTGAAGTCGGTATAGCGCATGACGTACAGAATGGGCGCGAACGTTTCGTGGCACACCACGTCGGTCTGGCCGGGCATTTCGGCGATGGCGGGCCGCACGTACCAGGCGTCGGGATACTGGTCTGCCAGGACGCGCTCTCCGCCCGTGACCGTGCCGCCCTGCTCGCGGGCCGCCTTGAGCGCGGCCTGCATGGCGTCGAATGCGCCGCGGTCGATGAGCGGGCCGACCAGGGTGGAGGCTTCCAGCGGGTTGCCGATGGGCGCGCTGGCGTAGGCCAGGCGCAGGCGGCGCAGCAGCTCGTCGGCCACGCTCTCGTGCACGATGAGGCGGCGCGTGGTGGTGCAGCGCTGGCCCGCCGTGCCGATGGCGCCGAACACGATGCCGCGCGCGGCCATGTCCAGGTCGGCGGTGGGGCCCACGATGACGGCGTTGTTGCCGCCCAGCTCCAGCAGCACGCGGCCGAAGCGCTGCGCCACGCGCGGGCCAACCTGCCGGCCCATGCGCGTGGAGCCCGTGGCCGACACCAGCGCCACCGCATGCGAGGCGACCAGCGCCTCGCCCACTTCGCGCCCGCCGATCAGCAGTTCGGTCAGGCCAGGCGGCGCGTCGCCGTAGCGCTGCGCCGCCTGCGCGAACAGGGCCTGGCAGGCCAGCGCCGTGAGAGGCGTTTTCTCGGACGGCTTCCAGACCACGGCATTGCCGCAGACCAGCGCCAGCGCGGCATTCCATGACCACACCGCCACCGGAAAATTAAAGGCGCTGATGACGCCCACCACGCCCAGGGGATGCCAGGTTTCCATCATGCGGTGGCCCGGCCGCTCGGAAGCGATGGTCAATCCGTACAGCTGCCGCGACAGGCCCACCGCGAAATCGCAGATGTCGATCATTTCCTGCACCTCGCCTTCGCCCTCGGCGAGGATCTTGCCCGCCTCCAGGCTCACGAGGCGGCCCAGCGCGCGCTTGTGCTCGCGCAGCACCTCCCCGAAGAGGCGCACCAGTTCGCCCCGGCGCGGGGCCGGCGCGTCGCGCCACGCCAGGCTGGCCTGGCGCGCGCGCGTGATCGCGGCATGCGCCTGAGCCACGGTGTGCTCATGCACCCGCGCCAGTTCGGCGCCGTCGATGGGACTGCGGGCGGAAAGCGAGCCGCCGCTCAGCGCCTCCGGCTTCAGGCCGAGCGCGCGCAGGATGTCTTGAGGCTTGTCCATGGCAAGTGGCTCCCTAGGGTTATGCCTAAGTGGAGAGGTCGGAAAAAAATTTACTATACGAAACTCCATTGTGAAACGCGAAACCTTTTTGCCGCCGCCCCGTGCCGGCGGCGCCAGGGAGTGTCCGTGGCAGAACCCTTGCTGTCAGTGCAGGCCGTCACCAAGACCTATCGCCGCGACGGGCAGCCGCCGCACCTGGCGCTGGCCGGCATCGACTGCGCACTGGACCGCGGCGAGGTGATGGTGGTGGTCGGCCCCTCGGGCTCGGGCAAGAGCACCTTGCTGCGCACGATCAACGGCCTGGAAAGCATAGACAGCGGCAGCATCCGCGTGGACGGCGTGTCCATCACCGATCCCGCCACCGATCTCAACACCTGGCGCACCGAGGTCGGCATGGTGTTCCAGCATTTCAATCTCTTCCAGCACCGCAACGCCCTGGACAACGTGGCCCTGCCGCAGCGCGTGGTGCGCGGCCGCAGCCGCGCCCAGGCCGAGCGCTACGCGCGCGAACTGCTGGGGCGGGTGGGCATGGCGGACTACGCCGACCGCTACCCCAGCCAGCTGTCCGGCGGGCAGCAGCAGCGTGTTGCGATCGCGCGCGCGCTCGCCATGGATCCCAAGCTCATGCTGTTCGACGAGGCCACCTCGGCGCTCGATCCCGAAACCGTGGGCGGCATTCTCGAACTCATGCGCGCCCTGGCGCGCGACGGCATGACCATGGCCGTGGTCACCCACGAAATGGGCTTTGCCCGCGACGTGGCCGACCGGGCGCTCTTCATGGACGGCGGCCGCGTGGTGGAAGCGGGCACGCCGGAAGACGTCTTCGTCCATCCGCGGCACGAACGCACCCGGGCATTCCTGGAAAAGATTCTGTAGTCCGGATCCCGTGGTTCGGATCCTGTAGTTCGCGGCACCTGGCATCGCAGCGGCACGGCAGCAAACCAGGCAGGGCGGTTCCGGACGCCGTCCGCGCCTCCGATATCGTCCGGAAACGTGGTTTCATTCACCGCAAGGGGTCTCAAATGCTGAAGATCAGACTATGGCTGGGCGCGGCAGGGCTGGCGCTGGCGGCTTGCGCCGTCGCGGCGCCGGCGCAGGCCGACGAGCTGTCGGACATCATCAAGCGCGGCGAGCTGCGCGTGGCCGTGCAGACGTCCGGCCCGCTCATGAGTTTCATGGACAAGTCGGGCAAGCGCACGGGCCTGGCCGTCGAAGTCGCGCGGCGCATGGCCGACGACCTCGGCGTGAAGCTGGTGCTGCAGGACTACGAATGGAAGGGGCTCATTCCCGCGCTGCTGTCCGGCAAGGCCGACATGGTGGCCGCCGACATGACGCCCACGCCGCAGCGCGCGGCCCAGGTGCTGTTCTCGGTGCCCATGTTCTACGCCGAAACCGTGGCCGTGGTGCCCAAGGACTCGCCGTACAAAACCTACGCCGAGCTAGACAAGGAGGGAGTGACGGTGGGCGTGCTGGGCGCGAGCACCTACGCCGAGGTGGGCAAGAAGATGCTGCCCAAGGCCACTATGAAGGAATTCTCGGGCGGCAGCGCGCCCGTGGGCCAGGCGCTGTCCAGCGGCCGGCTGGACGCGGGCATCATGGCGCTCACCACCGCCAACCAGTTCATCGCCGACTTCGGCAACCTGCGCGTGCTCGAGGGCATCATGGTGCGCGAGCCGCTGGCCTTCGCTGTGGCGCCCAACGCCTTCCGCCTGAAGTTCTGGCTCGACAACTGGCAGTCGCTCAAGACCGCCGACAACTCCCTGCCCGAAATGGTGAAGTACTGGTACTCCACCGACTGGAAGAAAGACCACTGACGGGGCCGGCGCGCGCATGGACTGGCTGCTCGACTACTACAACTGGCGCATCGTCGGCCAGTACACGGGCCAATTCGCCGAAGGCCTCGCCAACACCCTGATCGCCGCGGGCGCCAGCCTGGCGCTCGCGGTGCTGGCGGGCATCCCCCTGGCCCTGGCGCGCATGTCCGAGCGCGCGCCGGTCTGGCGTCCGGTGGCGGGCTACGTGCAGTTCGTGCGCGCCACGCCGCTGCTGGTGCAGATCTACCTGGTCTATTACGCCGTGCCCGCGCTCGTGCCCGGCGCCAAGGCCTGGAGCGAGATGGCGCTGGGCATTATCGCGCTGACGCTGCACCACGCGGCCTACATGAGCGAGATCATCCGCGTCGGCATCCAGTCGGTGCCGCGCGGGCAGATCGAAGGCGCCAAGGCCTGCGGCATGGACTACCGGCAGCGGCTGCGCTACGTGGTGCTGCCGCAGGCTTTCGCCAACATCCTGCCGCCGCTGCTGGGGCAGACCGCCGTGCTCATCAAGGACACCTCGCTGCTGTCGCTCATCACCGTGTTCGAACTGGTGGCCGCGGGCGTGCAGATGAACAGCGACCGCATCGTGCCCAACGAGGCCTTCCTCACCATCGCGGCGGGCTATCTGATGATCTATTGCGTCATGCTGCTGCTGTCCAGGGGCGTGAGCCTCTGGCTCGCCGGCCCGGCCTGGAGCGCCAAGTGAGCACCCTGGATGCCTACCTCTCCACCGCCGGCGTGGTCATGCCCTTTCTGCTCAAGGGCTTCTGGGAGACGCTGAAGATCTCCTTCGTCGCCATTATCGCGGGCTCGCTGCTGGGCTTTGTGATCGGGGTGATCCGCAGCTACCGCATCCGCGTGGCGCACCAGCTGCTGGGGCTGTACATCCACGTGCTGCGCGGCACGCCGTTCCTGGTGCAGCTCTACATTTTCTATTTCGTGCTGCCCAGCTCCGGCATCGAAATGCTGCACTGGGACTCGGGCACGGCGGCCTTCGTCTCGCTGTCGGTGTACACCTCGTGCTACGTGGCCGAGATCGTCATGGGCGCCATCCAGGCGGTGCCGCGCGGGCAGACCGAGGGCGCCATGACGCTGGGCTTGCGGCCGCTGCAGATCCTGCGGCTGGTCATCCTGCCGCAGGCCATGCGCCTCATCGTGCAGCCCATGAGCGGGGTATACGTCATGCTCATCAAGAGCACGGCCATCCTCTCGGTGGTGGGCATTACCGAACTCACGCGCCAGGGCGAAGTGTTCATCATCACTTTTCCGGCCCATTCGCTCTTCATCTACGCGCTGATCGCCGCCATCTATTTCGTCTACTGCTACCCGCTGCTGCGCCTGGCCAACTGGCTGGAGAAGCGGCTGACGGGCCGCATGCAGGCCGCTTCCCTGCATTAGAGGGCGTATCGCCACGCTCCAGGTCCCGTTTCCACCGAACCCCGCCATGCCCTCCGAATACGTCGACACCTACTACCAGCGCACCCTGGCCGACCGCGACACCTACTACCCGCCGCTGGCCGGCGCCGCGTCCACCGACATCTGTGTGGTGGGGGGCGGGCTGGCGGGCCTGTCCGCCGCCCTGGAACTCGCCCGCCGGGGACGCGACGTGACCCTGCTGGAGGCCCGGCGCATCGCCTGGGGAGCGTCGGGCCGCAATGGCGGCTCGGTGTCGCCCGCGTTTTCGGCGGGCGCCGACGCCATCATCGCGCGCGTCGGCCCCGAGCACTACCGCCAGCTTTACCGCCTGTCGATGGAGGGCGTGGAAATCATCCGCGAGAACATCCGCAGCCTGGGCATTGCCGACGCCCACAAAGTGGACGGCAGGCTGCGCGTGGTGCGCTACGAGGCCACCGAGGCGCTGCAGCGCTTCTGCGAAGCCCAGCAGCGCGATTTCGGGCGGGAAGTGCGGTTCCTGACCCGCGCCCAGGTGCGCGAGCGCCTGGTGTCCGACGCGTATTTCCAGGGCGTGGAAGACCCGGCTTCGTTCCATTTCCACCCCCTCAATTATGCGCGGGCCCTGGCCCGCGAATGCGCGCGCCTGGGCGTGCGCATCCACGAAGACAGCGCCGTCTCGCAGGCCGGCCTCGACGGCGCGGTCAAGCGCCTGCGCACCGCCGGTGGGGAAATCGAGGCGCGCTGTGTGGTGCTGGCCATGGGCGGCTACACCGGGCCGGTCGTGCCCGGGCTGCGCCGCGCCATGCTGCCCATCGCCACCTACATCATGCTGACCGAGCCCCTGGGCGACCGGGTGCGCCAGGCCATCCGCACCGCGGCCGCCATCGGCGACGACCGCCGCGCCGGCAATTACTATCGCGTCCTCGATGGCGGACGCATCGGCTGGGGCAGTAGAATCACCACCCGCGTCGACGACCCGCCCGATCTCGCCGAGTCGCTGCGCCGGGAGCTGCTTTCCGTCTATCCGCAATTGCAGGGGCTGCGGGTCGAGACGGCCTGGTCCGGCCGCATGGCCTACGCCCGGCATCTCATGCCGCAGATCGGCAAGCTGGCGCCCGACGTGTGGTACTGCACCGCCTTCGGCGGCCACGGCATGAACACCACGGCCATCGGCGGGCGGGTGGTTGCCGAGGGCATTGCCGGCGACAGCGGACGCTACCGGCTTTTCGAGCCGTTCGGGCTGGCCTGGAACGGCGGGGCGCTGGGCACGGCGGCGGTCCAGCTCACGTATTGGTCGTACCAGGCGCGCGACTGGTGGCGGGAACGGCGCTCGCGCATATGACAGGATGTACAGATGCGAGCCACCAAACAGAGCGTACTGGCACAACGGCTGCGGGCCCTGCGCCAGGCGCGCCGCTGGACGCTGAAACAGGCGGCCGAGGCCACGGGCGTGTCCGCGTCCACCCTGTCCAAGATCGAAAACAGTCTGCTTTCTCCCACCTACGACAACCTCATCAAGATCGCCGCCGGCCTGGGCCTGGACGTGGCCGAGCTGTTCACGCCTTCCGACGCCCACATGGGCACCGGCCGGCGCAGCCTCAGCCGCCGGGGAGAAGGCCGCCAGTACGAAACGCCGTATTACGACCACCGGCTCCTGTGCACTGCGCTCTCGCACAAGCGCATGATGCCGTTCCACACCCGCATCAAGGCGCGCTCCTTCGACGAATTCCATGACTGGAGCCGCCACAACGGCGAAGAATTCGTCTACGTCCTGAGCGGCGAAGTCGAGCTCCACACCGAGTTCTACCAGCCCGCCCGCCTCGCCGCCGGCGAGAGCTTCTACATCGACAGCCGCATGGGCCATCGGGTCATCAGCGTGAGCGAGCAGGACGCCATGGTGCTGTGGATCTCCACCCATGCCGACCTGGGCGAACACTGAGCCGCCGGGCTTTTCCCCCGCCGCGCACAACAGGGTAAAATTCGCGGCCCGGGCCCGTTTTCGGGCGCCGGTCACCATCGCGCGGCAGTAGCTCAGCTGGATAGAGCACGGGCCTTCTAAGCCTGAGGTCGGGGGTTCGAGCCCCTCCTGCCGCGCCAGGATTGCTCATGAAATCAAGCGTTTATGCGGATTTGGCGGTCGCTAACGTGGCAATTATTAGAATTTTTTCGCCAGCGTTAGAACTTTACTCTGTAGCAGAAGCTCGTTTGATGCGCCGTCGGTCATAGTGTCGATGGGTTGTTGCCGGGTTGGCGTGCGCGGCGAAGTCGTAGGCGTCGGCATCGCGCCTGGCGAGTTTGCTTGTGATCGCTGCCGGCCGAACGTCTTGCAGATTGAAGTACATCGGTTGGCTGGTCAGCGTCCTTTCGCTAACTTCATCGCCATGCGGCTTGATCCATGCCAGCATTGCGTCCTTCCAGCTAGAGGCCCAGCCCCGTCGCGTGTAGCTTTCGGTGCTTCTGGTCGGGGCGAAGAGGTAGGGGCTATCGGGGTCGTCGCGGTCCAATGCCCTTTGAACGACGCCATGCAGCCGCTTGGACCACAGGCGCTCTTTCTCGGTCCAGGCCCAGGCCAGTATCGGCGCAAAATGAGGTGTCTGGACGTTAGAACCGATCCCTCAAGACCCACATGAAACCGTCGTTGTTTTCCTGGATCAGTTCTAACGCAGCGCGGCGAAAGCGCATATAAATCAAGACGTTAATAATTGAAAGCACGGGCATTCCAAGCCTGAGGTCGGGGGTTCGAGCCCCTCCTGCCGCGCCCCCCCATTGCGCCGCGTTGCCGGCGGCGCGCATTCCACCCCAGCCTTTCCCTGCGCCGAGAACTTCCCGCGGCGGGCTTGCCATGCGCATTCCGTAGTAGTAACCTACGTTATTATTTTCCGGATGCCGCCATGTCCACCGACACCGCTCCCGATGGCGCGACCGCGCCGCCCGCCGCGCAGGCGTCTTCGTTCGACCCCTTCGAGCAGGCGATGCGCGACCTGTCGCGCCGGCTGGGATCGAAAGGCAGGGGGCCCTTGCAGCAGTCGGTGTTTTCGCGGCTGCTGCAATACACGGCGCTGCGGCTGACGGACAGGCTGGACGAACCGCTGCGCGAGCACGGCCTGAATTCCACGCTGTGGACGGCGCTGGTCATCATCTACAGCAGCCCCGAGCACGAAATGATGCCGTCCGCGCTCAGCGACTTTCTCAATGCGTCGCGCACCCATGTCACGCGGATCTCCAGGGAACTGGCGGAGCAGGGCTATCTGCAGCGCGTGGCCAGCGCGCAGGACGGGCGCCAGGTGCTGCTGCAGCTCACCGCCCAGGGCCGGCAGTTCGTCGAGGAGTACCTGCCGCGCCGCCGCGCGCAGCTCTCGCGCACGTTCGCCGCCTTCGACGCCGCCGAGCTGGCGCAGTTCGAGGCCCTGACGCGCAAGCTGTTGCGCGCCGTGGATTAGGGGCTGCGCACCCCGGGCGCCGGGTTTCCGGTTTCACGCAACGCTTTCCCGGGTCCCGGCCATTCTGATAGTAACGTAGGTTATTAATATCCCTCTTGCCGCCGCCATGGATGCCCAACGCTCTCCGCCCGCCGCCGAACCGCATCGGTGGATGATCACGGTGTCGATCATGATGGCGACCGTCATGCAGACGCTGGACAGCACCATCGCCAACGTCGCGCTGCCGCACATGGCGGGCGGGCTGTCGGCGTCGCAGAGCCAGATCACCTGGGTGCTGACCTCGTACATCGTGGCCGCCGCGATCGCCACGCCGGTCACGGGCTGGCTGACGGGGCGCTACGGCCGCTCGCGCGTGTTCCTGGTGTCCATCGCCGGCTTCACGATCGCGTCGCTGCTGTGCGGCGCGGCGGCGAACCTGGCGGCCATCGTGGCGGCGCGCCTGCTGCAAGGCGCGTTCGGCGCGGCGCTGGTGCCGCTCTCGCAGTCGGTGATGCTGGACATCAATCCGCCGGAGCGCCATGCGCGCGCCATGGCGACCTGGGGCATGGGCGTGATGCTCGGCCCCATCCTGGGGCCCACGCTGGGCGGCTGGCTGACCGACAACATGAGCTGGCGCTGGGTGTTTCTCATCAACCTGCCGATCGGGCTGCTGTCTTTCGCCGGCGTCTGGTTCTACCTGCGCGACGAGGCGGCGCCGCGCAAGGCGGGCTTCGACGGGTTCGGCTTCGCGACGCTGGCCGTCTTCGTCGCCATGCTGCAGCTCGTGCTGGACCGCGGCGAGCAGGTGGATTGGTTCGAGTCGCTGGAGATACGCGCCTACGCGGTGTGCGCCGTGATCTCGCTGACGTTTTTCGTGATCCATACCGCCACCGCGGGCGCGGGTTCGTTCCTGAACGTGCAACTGCTGCGCGACCGCAACTTCGTGACCGGCACCGCGTTTTACTTCCTGCAGGGATTGCTGCTGTACGCTACCCGCGCGTTGCTGCCGCCCATGCTGCAGACGCTGCTGGGCTACCCCGTCATCACCACGGGGCTGGTGACCGCGCCCAGCGGCCTGGGCACCATGGTGTCGATGCTGATTGCCGGGCGCATCGTGGGCCGGGTGGACGAGCGGCTCATCATCGCGCTGGGCATGGGGCTGACCGCGCTGTCGCTGTGGCAGCTTGCCAACCTGTCGCCCGTGCTCTCCGAATGGCACATCGTGTGGCCCGGATTCATCCAGGGGCTGGGATTGGGGTTTTCTTCCGTGCCGCTCACCACCCTGACGTTCTCCACCCTGGAGCGTGCGTTGCGGCCGGAGGGCACGGCCATCTACAGCCTGTCGCGCAACATGGGCAGCAGCATCGGCATCTCGGCCATGCAGGCCCTGCTGACGCGCAACACCGCCGCCATGCACAGTTCGCTGGCGGCATACGTGACGGCGGGCGCGCTGCTGACCCGGCCGGACGGCTTCGACCGGGTGTTCGACCTGCACTCGCTGGCCGGCCTGGCGCGGCTGGACGAGGTGCTGCAGAACCAGGCGGCGTTCATCGCTTACCTGGACGATTACCGGCTGATGATGTGGCTGACGCTGGCGACGCTGCCTTGTCTGCTGCTGATGCGCGTCCGCCGGCGCGCGCCAATGCGGGAAGAAGAAACTCCCGCGCCGATGGAGGCCGACTGAACGTTGCGTTCGCCCGGGTATGATCTGCGCATCATCTCTCCACTGGCATGGGCGGCGCCCGGCATTTCATTCGGAAGAAAGCATGCGCAACGTTTCCTGGGCCCGGTTGGTCCCTGAACTGCTGGTCGGCGATATGTCGGCGAGCCTGTCGTTCTGGACGGGGCTCGGCTTTTCGGTTCTGTACCGGCGCGAGGAAGAGGGGTTTGCCTACCTGGACTTGGACGGCGCCCAGATCATGCTGGAAGAAGTGCGCGCCAACCGGACCTGGGTCACCGGTCCGCTGCAACGTCCATACGGCCGGGGCATCAATTTCCAGATTGCGGTGCCGGCCATCGAACCGCTGGTCGAGGCGCTGCGGTCGCAGGGATGGCCGTTGTTCCTGGCGCCCGAAGAGCGGTGGTACCGCGCGGACGGGATCGAATTCGGCGTGCGCCAGTTCTTGGCGCAGGATCCCGACGGCTACCTGCTTCGGTTTTCCGCGTCGATTGGCCAGCGGCCCTGGGCGGGTTGATGCGCGGTTGATTCTCGCCATGGCCTTGCGCGAATGCCTGCATGGGCGCAAGGGGATATCTACGTTCCGGCGCTGCGCCGGAACAATAACGAGGGCGTCACGGTCGCGACAACAACCTGCGCGCCGCCCACCTGCATGTGCTGGCGACCGAGGCGCTTTTGCCGGGACGCAGCCATGACCTGCGGTCATCATGTCCCTGGTTTCCGAGGCGCCGGAGGACAGCGAGTTCCACAAGGCGAGGCTGGGCCGCATTCCCGGGCTGTTGCACATCACAGTGAACACGCAGGGAGCTGGCCGCGGGCGCCCGCCTCAACCGAACAGGCCCGACCGTTCCTTGAGCAGCTCCAGCAGCGTCAGGGCGGCCAGGAGCAGGGCGGGCGCAAGAAAGAAGAGCGCAGCCCAGCCGAAGCGCCGCGCCGCGGGTTTCTTCCGGCGCAGCAGCAGGAACACCGCAAGGGACAGCGCGCCCCACACCGCCAGGAAAGCCGCGAGCGCCGTGACCACGAGGTGGCCCAGGCTGCCCACGTCCGCCCGGCACACGGCCGGAACCAGGGCAAGCGACAGTGCGCACGGCGTGGTCTTTTTCATGGGTTTCGATGCGTATGGCGGAAAGCCTGGCATCTTAGGGAGTTTGCGGGCCGCGCGCCAGCGCGGCTGGGACGGCGGCCCGGGCCGGCGCCCGGGATCTGGTGGATGCTGGCACGATGAGGGACCGGCGGGGCGCCGCCGTGGGAGGGCGCTTACTTCACCACGCCGCACACGATGCGCGCGCCGCCGCCGCCCAGTTTTTCAGGGTGGTCGCTGTGGTTGTCGCCGCCCGCATGGATCATGAGGGCGTGGCCGGCGAATTCCGAGGCTTTCAGGCGCGGCGCCAGCACCGGGTAGGTGGCGCTGCCGTCGGCCGCCACATACAGGGCGGGCAGGTCGCCCTTGTGGCCGGTCTTGTCGTAGGGGCCCTTGTGGGCGTTGGTCTTATCCGGATCCCAGTGGCCGCCGGCCGCGCCGGCGGGGGTGGGCTTGCCGTCCACGTCGGCGGTGTCGCACGAAGGCTTGGCGTGCAGGTGAAAGCCGTGAATGCCGGGCGGCAGGCCTTCGAGCTTGGGCGTAAGCAGGGCGCCGTAGGGCGTCTGTTCGATGTTGACGGTGCCCGCGGATTTCTCCACGCCCTTGAGGCTGACGAAGGACATCTCCACGGTGACCGGCTTGGCCGCCAGGGCGGCGGCGGAAAAGGCCATCAAGGCGCCGGAAATCAGAATTCGCATGGCTGTGCTCCTGTTGGGAAGGCGGTCCCGGCGGCGCGTTCGGGCGTTCCGCTCGGCCGTAACGGCAAGTGTATCGGCGCGGACGGCGCCGTGGCGCACGCGCGCCGGGCGAATGGTGAACGGATGTGTGGCCGTGCTTCCGTTTGCGTCCGGCCGCGCCGCCGGTTGCGGCGACGCCACGGTCGCGCGGGAGTTTTCCGGAATCTTCCTATGTGAATGTCGTTGTGGGAGACGCACCATACCGTCCACGCGAACGCTCCCGTCCGTGGAGCGCCCACCCAAGCACCCAGTATCCCGCATCCCGCGCCCGCGTTCCCGCCGGCGCCTCGCGCCCGGCCGGTACACGCATGAGGAGGTAGCAGGGCAATGACCAGCCGATTTATCCGCGTGCTCGTCGCGGACGATCACCCCATCGTGGCCTCGGGAGTCAGCCACGAACTCGAGCGCGACCCGGCCATCGACCTGATGGGCTGCGCCAGCAACTCCACCGAGCTCGTCGCCCGCCTGGAGGCGCAGCATTGCCACGTGGTCATCGCCGACTACGTCATGCCGGGCGGCCGGTACGGAGACGGCCTGAGCCTCATCGCGCTGCTCAGGCGGCGCTTTCCGCAGACCGGGCTGGCGGTGCTCACGGTGGTGGACAACGCCACGCTGCTGCGCTCCCTGCTGGCCTACGAAGGGCTCTGCCTGTTGAGCAAGCTGGACGCCGCCAGCCACATCCTCCATGCCGTGCGCACCCTGCACGAGGGCGGCGTCTACCATTCCCCCTCCATCCGCAAGATGATCGCCAGCCTCGACCTGCCGGGCAACGCCGTCAGCCTGACGCGCCGCGAGGCCGAGGTGATCCGTCTTTTCTGTTCCGGTGCCACCATTACCGAAATCTCCCGCATGTCGCACCGCAGCGTGCAGACCGTGAGCTCGCAGAAGCGCAGCGCCATGCGCAAGCTCGGCCTGTCGCGCGACGCCGACCTGATCCGCCACGGCTTCGAGGCCATGCGCATCCACGCCGCCGAAGGCGCGCGCGCCCGACGCCGGCTGAGCTGTCCCGCTCCGCCGCCCGTTTCGCTTTCTCCGCGTTCCGGTGGCCGGTCACCGGACAGTTTTCGCACGTGTGTGCGTTTCGGCGTCGCGCCTGGCGGTACTATCGAAAGCACGCCTGTGCTGGACGCGCGCACGGCGACAAAAACGATACGCACCGAGGAGAGACAACGTGGACAAACAAGCGGCCGGGCGCTGGTATTTCGGCTGGAACATCGTGGCGGCGGCCACGGTGCTGACCTTGCTGACGGTCGGCCTGCGCATGGGCATCGGCCCGTTCTTCCTGCCCATGGCCGAGAGCCTGGGCTTTTCCCGCAGCCTGCTATCGGCCATCGTGGCCGTGGGCATGCTGTGCTACGGGCTCGCCATGCCGCTGGCCGGCCACCTCGTGAACGTGCGCGGCACGCGGTTCGTGCTGCTGGCCGGCACCGCCATCGTGGTGCTTTCCTCCATCTGGACGGCGTTTGCCCGCGGGCCCGTCGAGTTCCTGCTTTCCTTCGGCGTGGCGCTTTCCGTGGGGCTGGCCTTCACCAGCCCGGTGGCGCTTACTCCCGTCATCAGCCGCTGGTTCACCCGCCAGCGCGGCATGGCGCTGTTCTTTCTTTCCACCGGTTCCATGGCCGGCATCGCGCTCATGACGCCCACGCTCGCCTTCGCGATTTCGGCGGCCGGCTGGCAGGGAACCCTGCTGGGCTTTGCCGCGATATTCGCGCTCTTCACGGTGCCGGTGGCGTTGTTCGTCGTGCGCGACCAGGCGCCGGAGCATACCGATCTGCTACCCGGCGACGCTTCCCGGCGCAGGGCGGCCACGGCGGAGGCCGCGTCCCGCGCGCCCGCCATGGCGCTGCCGCAGGCGGTGCGCAGCATGCCCTTCTGGAAGATCGCGCTGGGGCTTTTCGCCTGTGGCTTCAGCATGAACCTGCTGGGCACGCACGGCATGCCCATGCTGATGGACCACGGCTTCGACGCCACCACCAGTTCGCTGGGCATCGGCCTGATCGGGCTGGTGGCGATTTTCAGCACGCTGGTGCTGGGCCGCATGTCGGACCAGCTCGAGCGGCGCAATATCCTCGCCGCGATCTATCTGGTCCGCGGTCTGGGATTCTTCGCCCTGGCGGCCGTCGGCACGCATTGGGAGCTGTACCTGGCCGCCACCATCGGCGGCGTGGTGTGGGCCGGCAGCATCGCCCTGTCATCGGCCATCCTGGCCGACGTGTATGGCGTGCGGCTGGTGGGCGTGCTGTACGGCCTGGCGTACCTGGGGCACCAGGTCGGCGGCATGATCAGCTCCTGGCTGGGCGGCTGGGCCTACGAAGCATTCGGCACGCACTGGATCGCCTTCGGCGCCGCCGGCGCGCTGCTGGTGCTGGCCGCTCTCGTATCCCTGCGCCTGCCGGTGCGCGGCCTGCCGCGGCAAGCCGCGGCGGCATGAGTATTCGCGGGCGGCCGCCCGGCGCCTCAGGCGGTGTTGCGGTCTTTCAGCAGCGAAACGAGTTCGGGCACGTAGCGCTGGCCGCCGCCCTGTTCCACGGCCTCGTCGTAGGTGCGCAGCACCGCCTCGCCGATATGGTCCACCGCGCCGGTCTCCGCCGCCATGGTGGTGTAGTACGACAGGTCTTTCTGCGCGTTGGACATGAAGAACTTCAGCGAGGACGCGTCCTGCTCCAGCAGATAGGGCTTCAGGCGTTCCAGCGCCACGCCGCCGCCGCCGCCCTTGCCCAGCACGTCGGCGAAGACGGCGGGGTCGATGCCTGCGCGCAGCGCGCAGGCGGCCGCCTCGGCCAGCAGCGCGATGGTGCCCAGCGACACGTAGTTGTGCAGCAGCTTCATGCGGTGTCCGGCGCCCACCGGGCCGGCGTGCGTGATGTTCTCGGCGAAGCAGGCCAGAATGGGCCGGCACTGCTCGAACAGGCCGGCGTCGCCGCCCACCAGCAGGTTGAGCCGGCCTTCGGCCGCTTCCTTGGGCGTGCGCGTCATGGGCGCATCCAGGAACCGGCCGCCCCGGGCCTCCACTTCCCGGGCCACCTTGAGGGTGGAAGAGGGGATGGCGGTGGAGCAGTCGATGACCACGGCGCCCGGACGCAGGCCTTGCAGCACGCCGCCCGGCGAGAGCAGCACGGCCTCGACCTGCGGGCTGCCCGTCACGCACAGGATGATGATGTCGGATTGCGCCGCCAGCGTCGCGCCGTCGGCGCAGCTGCGGGCGCCCGCCGCCTTCAGCGCGTCCAGGGGCTGGTTGCCCGGGTGCTCCAGCACCGTCAGCTCATGCCCGTGCCTGACCAGGTTGCTCGCGATGCCGTGGCCCATGAGGCCGATGCCCGCCATGCCGATTCTTGCCATCTTCCACTGCTCCTGCCTTGTAGGTTGTGTTGTGGCGTAGATGTTACTCCCAAGCCGGACCGGCCGCGGACCGTCCGCCCCGCGACCGTGCGGGCGCGGCCACGGTCCTGGCCGGGTCCCGCTTTGCGATACTAGGACCGACGCAATTTCCCTTTCCGAGCCATGACAGAACCGATTCCCGAGGGCTACGCGCCCTGGCGCCCCGGCAGTCCCTACATGAACCACCTGGCCGACCTCGGCGCCCTGTACCGCCGCGCCTCGGACGGCGTGCTGGCGCTGCGCATCGCCCAGCCGCACATGAACACGCACGGCATCGCCCACGGCGGCCTGCTCGCCACGCTGGCCGACAGCGCGCTGGGGCTGGCCATCAACGAGCAGACTGGCCTGTCCATCGTGACGGTGCAGATGTCGGTGGAATACCTGAACGCCGTGCGGCCCGGCGACTGGCTGGAGGCGCACGTGCAGATCGACAAGCAAGGCAGGCGCCTGGTCTACGCCACCTGCCTGCTGCGCGTGGGCGGGCGCGTCATGCTCAAGGCCAATGCGGTTTTTGCCGTGCGGGCCGCGCCGGTGCCGGCCTCCGACGCCTGAGGCCGCCCGCGCCGCCTACAGGTACGGCGTGGCCAGCCAGATCACCTTGTTGCGCAGCCGCTTGAGGAAGGGCGCCGACAGCAGGTTCTCCAGCGTTTCGCGGCGCGCGTTGGCGATCAGGCCGTCGATCCGCGCGCCGATCCAGCGCGCCAGTTCCGGGTCGTAGATCTCGGTGTCCAGCTCGAAATTCAGGCGCAGGCTGCGCGGATCCAGGTTGGAAGACCCCACGTAGGCCCAGGCGTCGTCCACCGTCATGAGCTTGGAATGATCGAAGGCCCCGCGGGCGCGCCAGACCCGGCAGCCCGTGTGGATCACCTGGTCGAGCTGCGCGGTCATGGCGTAGTCGACCAGGCGCAGATTGTTCTTGCCGGGAATCACGATGTCCACCTGCACGCCCCGGCGCGCCGCCGTGGCCAGCGCCCCGATCAGGGTCTGGTCCGGCAGGAAATACGGCGACTGGATGCGCACGCGCCGCTGCGCCACCGCCAGCGCGCCCAGCAGCATATTGTGCGTGCTGCCGATGGCCCGGTCCGGGCCCGACGGCACGCAGCGCATCGGCACGCTGCCCGCCGGCGCCGTCGCGTGCGGATCGAACCAGGGCCGCGCGGGCAGCGATTCGTGGGTGGTGAAATTCCAGTCGTGCGCGAAGACCGACATCAGCTGCGTTACGATCGGCCCTTCCAGCCGGAAATGCGTGTCCGCGTTGACGCGCTGGCCCGCCACCGCGCTCACGAATGCCGCCCGCACGTTCATGCCGCCGGTAAAGCCCACCCGGCCATCCACCACCAGCACCTTGCGGTGGCTGCGCAGGTTCGCGTAGGGCATGCGCATCACGCCCAGCGGATTCGTCATGAAGCGCGCCACCGGCACGCCGCCCCGGGCCAGCATGCGCACGATGGGCGGGCGCGAATACTTGGCGCCGATGGCGTCGATCAGCACCCGCACCTGCACGCCGCGCGCATGCGCCTCGATCAGCGCCTGCGCCATTTCGCGCCCGATCACGTCGTTGTCGAAGATATAGCTCTGCATGGCGATGGCGTGCCGCGCGCCGCGTATGGCCAGCAGCATCGCCGGATACGCCTCGTCGCCGCCGGCCAGCGGCCGCACCGTGTTGCCGCCCAGCAGGCGGAACCGGCTCACCCGGTCGCCCAGCACCTTGAGCGAGGCGAACTGCGGACCCGAGATCGGCGCCACGTCCACGGGCGGCGTCTCGACCTGGTCGGCGTCGATCACCATGGCTTCGTCGCGCTGCTGCGACACCCGCGTCTTGCGGATGCGGTTGATGCCCGCTACGAAATAGAAAAGCGCGCCGAACAGCGGCGAAAACAGCGCCACCCCTACCCATCCGATAGCCGCGCGCACATCCTGCTTCGTCATCGCCGCGTGCACCGCCGCGCCCGTTCCCGCCACCACGCTGACTGCGAAGATCAGATGAGGCCAATACTCGATGAGCAGCGCGTGCAGGCGATCCATGGCGGCGAAAGCGGACAGGCTCCGAAAAGCGGGGGGTGAAGGGCAAGCGCAAGAATAGCAAGGAAGCGCCGGCTTTCAAGCCGGGCTTCCACACCTGGGAAAAAACATGCTAATATTTGACTTCTTTGCTGCTTCCGCTTCGCACGAAGCCGCCAGCCGCGTGCCCGATACCCTATCTGGCACGCAGGCCCGAAAAAGGGAAAACGGCAAACCGCAGCGGTGGCTGTAGCTCAGTTGGTAGAGTCCCGGATTGTGATTCCGGTTGTCGTGGGTTCGAGTCCCATCAGCCACCCCATAGAATTCAATGAAATCAGGCGCTTAGGTTAATTCCGAAGCGCCTTTTTCTTTGCCTGATGGTGGCAGGAACACCGATTGGTGACATCAGGCGCTCTTCATCTTCACGACTCGACGCCGGTCGTACCCGTGCATTGGAGACCCCGAAGGCACTCCTGCGCCATTGTCCTGGCGTGTTCTCGCTGCGCAGCCTCATCCGCAACGTGCCGGTCCTGGATTCAGTGCCTGTCAGCCTCGACGGTTCTTTCCGTCGTAAACAGCCTGCTGTATTGCGCCGCGCGCACCCTCCGCGAGGCCGCGCTGGCTGGCGATCTGCCATTGCGCCTGAGGGGCGCATTCGCGGCCAGCCCCCGCGTGGCGCCGCTGGCCGCTTTCGCGTGTTCGGCGTCCATCTTCATCGCGCTCACGCTCGACGGGCAATTTGTCTTTAAGCTTGCGACCGCTGTTGCCACGATCGGCGCACTAACCGTCTGGTTGATGATCTTCCTGGCTTCTTTTCGCCTGGCTTCCCGGCGCGAGACGGCGGGTAGCCTGCCGCCCCTGACACGATGGAAAGCCGTGCTCGGGGCGAGCATCACGGTGGCTATCTTCGTCTCGCTGCAATTCTTCGAGCTTTTCAGCTCCTCGCTTCAATTGGGTCTGCCCGCCGTCATCTTGGTGGGCGGCGCGACGCTGCTGGCAAAACGCTCAAAGCCCGAATGGCGTGAGGTCGCCGCTCAAGATTCGGGGCTTTCGCGTTGAAACCGCACAGGCGGTCCGGCGCGAGCGCAAAATACGCTGGGTATCGGCCGCGCCTCAGGCATGCCAGCGCTCGGTTGCCCTGGCGCGCGAGTTGCCTGCCAAGAGCCATGTGGTCACTGACGCGCAGGCAGCCAAGGGTTGCGCGCACTTAGCGCCGCGACAGCCGCGCGATCCGCACGCCGTTGAAGCGCATCCATTCGCCGATCAGGGGGCTGGCCAGCACGGAGTACTCGGCCGCGCGCTGGCCGGCCAGGCGGTCGCCGGAGCTGGGCAGGCCGGGGTGGCACATGATCAGGTCGCCGTCCAGCGCGTGATACAGCCAGTGATGCAACAGGGCCGCGTAGCGGCGCACGCCGCCGTCCAGGCCGTAGACGCCCAGCATGCGGCGGTTGGTGCGCCAGCCGTCGCGGTGCGCGGCGCGGCGCAGCGCGGCCGCGCCCAGTGCGCCGATGAGGTGCGCCTTGGCGGCGTCGCGCAGCGGAATGCCGTCCAGGATGCCGGGAGCGGTGTGTCGCAGCCAGGGCCGCTGGGGGCCGTAGCGCCGCCGCAGGAAGTCCAGCAGGCGCGGCAGCACGCCGGGCAGCTGGTGCACGTGCTGGTGCCCGTCGACGTAGTCGGGCGCGCGTCCCAGGGTGCGCTCGAAGGCGTCGAACTGGCGCGCCAGCTGCGTGTCGATCCAGGCGCCGTCGAGACGGCCGGTATAGGCCCGGGCGATCAGCGCCGGCAGGGGCATGACGGCGGTCCGGCCCGCGGCGTCGAAGGCTTCGGTGAGGTTCAGGTGTACGCCCAGGTCTGCGTCGATGCCGGCCAGGGCTGGGGCGTCGGCGGCAAAGGCGGGGCCGAGCGCGAGGCAGCTCACCGCGCTGAGCCGGCCCATTGCGGCGAGCTGCAGCATGCCGGCGTCGATGCCGGGAGTCATGCCGAAGTCGTCTGCGCACACCACGATGTGTTTCCAGCCTTGGCGGGACCCCGGCTTGCGCGCGCCATGATGCGGACCCGCGCCGCCGCGCTGAGGCGGGCGGGGCGGATCGCGCGCGTCGTCCGAGGCGGGGGCGGCGGCACTGCCCGGGAACGGCGGGCGGGCGTCGGCGGGGCCGGGATGCGCGCGCCGCCACTGGCCGAGCGTGGCGCAGGCGGGCGGGCTGCCCGCCATGCCGTATCGTTCAATGCCCATCATCGGCTCGCTTCGGGCCGCATGCCTGCGCGGCGAAGGCGGCGTCGACATCGATGCGCCAGACCTTGCGGCGGTGATCGTAGAACGCGGGCTGTCGTCCCTGCAAGACGGGGTAACGGGTCTCGTCGTCGAGGCCGCCCCACACCCAGAAGCGGCTGCCCGGCGGGGCGGCGCACAGGCGCTGCGGGAAGGCTTCGGGCGATACCAGCAGGCGGTCGGCCAGCTGCGGATCGAAGTGGCCGGCGTCGTACAGCTCCTTGCGCCAGTTGTCGCGCGTTGGAATCGCGGGGTCGTTCCAGTCGTCCACGACCCAGACGGGCTGGCGCGCGCCGGTGTAGAAAGCGAGGTCGAAGGGATAGGTGTGCAGCGTTACCAGCACGTCGCTGGCCTGCATCTGCCCGGCGATCCGGCTAGCCAGCGGCTTGGCGCTTTTGCGCAGGTTGGTGGCGAAGACGCACACCAGCACCACGCACAGGATGGCCGATCCGAGGGCGCATGCGCGCGCCAGGCGGCGGATGCGGACCGTGGCGCGCTGCCGGACGGCGCGCTGTATGACCTCGGCCAGCAGCGTGGCGAGGGGCGGGACGGCGGGCACGACGTAGCCGATGAGCTTCGAGCTGGGTATGGAGAAGAATCCCAGTATCACGACGGCCCATACCGCCATCAGGCGGCGCAGCCCGCCCGGGTCCGCGGCGACCCAGAAGTCCTTGCGCAGCGCGCCGCCGGCCCACAGCGACCAGGGCAGCATCAGGCCGACGATGACGGGCAGGTAGAACCAGAAGGGCTGGACGTTGTTGAAGCCCGACTGGGCGAACCGCTCGAAGTGCTGGTAGACGAAGAAGTAGTGAAAGAAGCCGGGAAAGCGGTGCTGCATCAGCCAGAACCAGGGCACGGCCACCAGCGCGAACACGGCCAGGGCGGGCGGCCAGAGCAGCACCGCGAACCCGCGCCGGTTCCGCGTCAGGATGAGCCACAGGCACAGCGTCGCGCCGGGCAGCACCAGCCCGATCAGGCCCTTGGCCAGCACCGCCAGGGCCGCCAGCGCCGCCGCGGCCAGGGACATCGTCCGGTAGGGGCGGCTCTCGCCGGCCCGCAATACCGCATCGGCGCCGGCGAGCACGCACAGTGTGATCAGGCCGGCGACCATCATGTCGGTGTTGGCGAACTGCGCCGCGCCATAGAAAAAGGGCGTGGTGGCCAGAATGACCGCGGCCACGGTGGCCGTGGCGGCGTCGCGGTAGCGGCGCACGAACGCATACAGGCCGGCCGCGGCCGTCCAGGCCGCCAGCCAGGAAGGCAGGCGGGCCGCGAACGCGTTCAGGCCGAAGAGGGAGTACGAGAATTCGGCCAGCCAGTAATACAGCGGCGGCTTGTGGAAATAGGGCATGCCGTCGAGCAGCGGCACGGCGTGCGAGCCGCTGCGCAGCATCTCCCAGGCCACGCCCGCGTAGCGGCCTTCGTCGGGCAGCATCAGCACGCGCGCCCACATCAGGCAGCCCAGCCACAGGCCCAGGGCCGGCACGAACCAGCGCGCCGCGGGCGCGCCGAGCGGCGCGTAGGTTTGCCGGGGTTCGTTCATGACGGCATCCGCCGGGTGTCGGCGCGGCGCGTCCGGCCGCGTCGCTGCCGGGTCACGAAGAGCGGCCGGCCCTTGACCTCGTCGAAGATGCGGGCGACGTATTCGCCGACCACGCCCAGCGAGATAAGGTTGACGCCGGCGAAGAAGAGCAGCGCGGTGACGATGGTGGTCCAGCCCGAGACCCGGTTGCCGTTGACCAGGTAGTCCAGCACCAGGAAGGCGCCATAGGCGAACGAGGCCAGGGAGAAGGCGCAGCCCAGGAAGCTGACCATGCGCAAGGGCCAGGTGGTGAAGGCGGTGAGGCCGGCAACGGCCAGCCGGAAGAGGCGCCAGCCCGTGTACCGGCTGGTGCCGTGGGCGCGCGCGTCCGGCGTGTAAGGCAGCGGTTCGGCGCGGAACCCCACCCAGGCGTAGAGGCCTTTCATGAAGCGGGTGCGCTCAGGCAGCGCGACCAGCGCGTCGACGACGCGGCGGTCCATGAGGCGGAAATCTCCCGCGTGCGCGGGCACGCGCACGCCGTGCGCATGGCTGAGCAGCTTGTAGAATCCGCGCGCGCCGGCGCGCTTGACCCACGATTCGTCTTCCCGGTGCGCGCGCACGGCATAGACCATGTCGGCGCCGTCGCGCCAGCGCGCCAGCATGGCTTCGATCAGCGCGGGCGGGTGCTGCAGGTCGGCGTCGAGGCAGATGACCACGTCGCCGTCGGCCGCCTCGAAACCGGCCGACAGCGCGGCCTCTTTGCCGAAGTTGCGCGACAGCTGTATGTAGCGCATGCCGTCTATGGCCGACCACTCCTGCATCAGTTCGGGGGTGCCGTCCGTGCTGCCGTCGTCGACCACGATGATTTCCCACTGCGGGGACAGCGCATCGAGCTGCGCCCGCAGCATGGGCAGGAGCCGGTGCAGGTTGTCGCACTCGTCGAGGCAGGGAATCACGCAGCTGATGCAGATGTCGCCGAAGCTGAGCGCGGCTGGCGTCGGTGCCGGCAGCGGCGTGGGGGAGAATGACAGGGCACGATCAGGTGCCGTGCGATAGAACGCGGTGGGCATAGAGATAAACGCAATACACGCCTGAAGAGCCCGCAGTATGGGGGCCGCCGCGTTGAATCCGCGTCAAATGGGCGGGGACGCCAGACGGGGCGCTTGTGGCGGCCCGCGGCGCGCCCGGTCAGCGCAGGCGCAGCGTGAAACAGGTGCCGTGGTCCGGGCCGTCGCGCTGCGATCCGACGCGCAATTCCCAGCCCTGCGCATCGCACACCCGCTTGGCGATGGCCAGGCCCAGCCCGCGGGGAAAATCGCTCTTGTCGGCCGCCGCGCCGGGCGTGTCGCCCAGGCGTCCGCGGTAGTAGCGCTGGAAGATGAACGGCAGTTCCTCGGCCGCGATGCCCTGGCCGGTGTCGCGCAGCTCCAGCGCGCCGTCGACCGTGAGCCGCGCGGTCAGCGTCGCCGGGGCGGCGTGTTCGATGGCGTTGCGCACCAGATTGCGCAGCACCGTCAGGAGCGCATAGCGGTCCAGCGTGCGCACCGCGTCCGGCGGGACGTGGTTGCGGAAGGCGAGTCCGGCGGCGTCCGCCTTGCCCTCCAGGCCGCGCCAGGCGTCGTCCATGCAGGCGGCCAGGTCGACTGGCTCGGCGGGCCGGGATTCGTCGCTGGCGATGGCGCGCACGCTTTCCAGGGACGAGACGATGTGGTCCACGTTGGCCACGATCCGTTCCAGGCGTGGCTGCGCGTCGGCGGGCATGGCGGGGTTGAGCTGCATGATCTCGCTGTCGGAGCGGATGGCCGCCAGCTGCGTGCGGGCTTCGTGGCTCAGGTTGGCCGCGAACTCGCGCTCGCGGGCGATGGAGCGGTCGACCTGGTTCTGCACCCGGTTGAACGCCTCGATCAGGCGGCCGGCTTCGTCGTCGCGGGTGATTTCGATTTCGGGCGAACCGGGCGCCCACTCCGAGAGGCGGTTCGTCAGGTCCAGCAGCGGGCCCACGGCGATGCCGGACACCCTGCGCGACAAGGCGTAGGCCGCGATGGTGCAGAGGGCGCCCATGCCCAGCACGATCAGGCCGAATTCGCGCACCCGCGCTTCGTGGTCCGTGGCGTCGTAGAGCACGTAGAGCCTGCCGCGCGCGGTGTCGGCGACCATGACGTGCCAGGTCTCGGCGTCGGGCGCCAGCATGTGCAGTCCGGGCGACATGCCGCGCAGCGGCGCGGGCAGGTCGCCCGTTTCGCCGGCGCGGCGCAGCCATGCGCGCATCGTGCCGCCCAGCTCCTGCGCCTGATGCGAGAGCGAGAATTCGGTGTCTGCGTCCAGGCGCTGCGCCACCCGGCTGGTCTCGGCCGTCAGGATCTGGTCGACCAGATCGTCTTCCATCTGGTCGAAGGTGAGATAGGTGAGCAGCACCAGCGTGGCCACGAACACGGCGACGGACCCGGTCAGGGCCCAGACGACGCGTTGCATGAGCGTGCCGTGTTTCACGACGGAAGAACCCGTGCCGCGGCCGGTTGCCGGCCTCAGGGCGCGGGTTCGCGCGGATCGGGCGGCGCCGCCTTGGCGAGCGCGGGCGCCAGCGCGCTCGCCGGCGGCGCCCGCAGACCCGGCCGGCGACGCCGGCAGAGCAGCGCGGCGGCAAGGCGCTGGATGGCGAAGCCGCACAGCGCGCATGCCGAGGCGACCAGGAGGGCGCCCGCCATGTCCAGGGGCCAGTGGATGCCGACGAAGATCCGGGCCCACGCGAGCACGCAGCCCAGCAGAAACGTGATCACGGCCGGTCCCCAGGCTTTGCGCAGCAGACAGACCGCCGCCAGTATCCAGACGAACGTCGCGTGGCTGCTGGGCATGGAATTGTTGGCCGCGTGCTCGATCAGGGGCGGGCCGAAGCCGGCGGCGAACGGCCTCGCATGGGAAGCATGCACGCTGATGAGCGCTTCCGCGAGCCTGGAGGCCGCACAGGCGATGACGAGGATGACGGCGCCGGCGGCGTCTTTGGTGCGCAGCAGGCGCCACAGCACGAGCGCGCCGGCGAGATAGGCCGGAAGCGTCGCCAGCAGTGCGCCCGTCGAAATCAGCAGCGGCGGCGTGCCCGCCGTGCCGCGCAGGAGATTGAACGTGGCGATGTTCCAGGTTTCCAGCAGGCCGAAATCGTACATGGACAGGTTGCGTCTCGTTGTGCGGGGCCTTCCGGGAAAACGGGACGGGGTTTGCCGCGGCACCGGGACGGGCGTGCGCGGAAAACGGGCGGGGAGGGCAACCCACAGGGGCTGCCAGTATGCAAAGCGCGGCGTCGAATTTTCGTCGAATGCGGCGAGCGGGCCGGTCGGCGGGATTCTTCTCGCGGCCTTGCCTGCCGCGAGCGGCGTTCAGGCGGCAGGCAAGGCCGGCTGGCGCGTCCGGACAAAGCGGCGCGCCTGGCCCGGCGCGCGGCAAGGATTTTCTGTGGGCAGGCGGCGGCCCGCCCCGCGGCGAAACACGGCGCGGGGCGTCAGCAGCCGCTGCCGTTTCTTTTCAATGCCGTAAGCCTCTCCCCGGAAGCCAGCCTGTAGGTATCGTGGCTTTCCATCGAAACCGGTTCCCCTGTCGCCAGGCGGCACTGTATTTCATATGCCATGCCTGCCTCAGTTTTTCTTGCACTGCGAAATCGCTCTATTCGATACAAGCGGCCATCGCTGCCGCTGGCCAATACATCTTCTAATCGCCGGATTCCTATCATGGCGAGTCCCCCTTACTGCTTTCGATCCCAACGCCCCATTCTAGGAGGGCTCGCGGAATATGGGGGTGATATTAACCATTCCTAACGAGTTGAATAACCGATTTTCTTGAAATCATTTATGCGGATTCGACCCGGCTCCAATGCGGAAGAATCAAGATCCGGCGCCGCGGGAGATTATCATTGCTGCATCGGAAAAAAATGCCGACGTGTCAATCGGGCAATGGCATGGAATGGGCACGATGCATGCGAGGGCGCTGCATGGATTATCTGTGTGGCAGACTGGAAATATCGGCGATTTATTTCCGCTGCCGGCTACCGCCGTGCATGCGAATTTTCCGGATAGATAAACCCGAGATAATTCCGAGATAATCCCCCGGCCACCCGTCCGGCGGCTTCATGCATATTTCGATTCGCAAACGAGGGCAGTTCGCCGCGGCCCGCCGCGCGGCGGGCCGGCCCGCGGCCTACCAGCTGTACCGATACCCCACCTGCCCGAACACGCCGCGCCGTTCTTCGCCGCCGAGGTTGCGGGAGACTTTGATGTTGGCGTAGAGCTGGCTGCCCTTGCCGAAGTGCTGGCTGATGCCGCCGCCGATCTCGGCCCAGGTGCGTCCGAAGTCGGGGCGGACGGTGGTGCCGCCGATGGTGACGGCGCGGGCGGGGATGAAGTCGTGCAGCACGTCGAACGTGAGGTAAGGGGTGAGAGCGCCGCTGCCGTCCGGCGTGCCGACGTTGGGGGCGAACAGGCGTACGCCGAGCCGGCCGCGCAGGGCGTTGCTGTGGTAGCCGGAGACGCGGGACACGCCGTCGTCGAAACCGTCGAGTTTCAGGTACTGGTAGACGAGCTGGGCCTGCGGTTCGATGGCGTAGCGGCCGGCCAGGGGAAAGGGCTTGCCGACTTCCTGCGACAGGGCGATGCCGGCGCCGTTCTGGGTGCCGCTCGCGCCGTAGGTGTCGTCGTACTTGTTGCGGTAGTGGCTGACCTGTATGACGGAGTCCCAGTAGCTGCCGTCCTGCCAGTACTTGGTGTAGTAGCCGCCCAGGCTCTGCGCCTGCAGGGTGGCGTTGCCGGTGTCGTCCGAGAGCGTGCTGTTGAGGTCGCGCTTGCGGTCGCGGAATCTGGCGCTGGACACGCCCAGGCTGGCGGTCAGGCCGGCGTGCGTGCTGCCGCCCTCGGCGGGCCGGGCGAGGGTCCAGTCCTTGCCGAACTGCATGAAGAACGTCTGCTGCTCGACGGCGAAACGGCTGCCCGAGTCGGCGTTCAGGCCGTTGCCGCCGATGCGGCCCCATACGCCGTCCGTATTGCCTTTCTGGCGCTGTTCGCCGGGCGGAATGTCGCCGACCCGCTCTTGCAGGCGGCCCAGACTGGCGAACCCGTAGTCGAGGTTCAGCGCGGGCGCGAGGGTGTAGCCGGCCACGCCGGGGCGGTAGGGCACCGGTCCGGGGGATGGGTCGGAAGGGTCGGCGGGCGGATCGGTGAGGGCCGAGCGCAGGTAGTAGCCCTGCGGGTCGGCGCTGCCGCCCCGGTACAGCAGGTATTCGTAGGCGCCGGACTGCACCGGCGCGCCCAGGCGGAAAGCGCCGGGCGCGGTGGTGCCGCCATCCGCAGTGGTCACGACGTTGATGCCGTCGCCCTGAGTGAGGGCGCCCGGGCCGCCGGTGTTGCGGATGCGCAGTTCGGTGGCGCCGGTGGCGGCGCCGCCGGCGATCACCAGCCGGTCGCTGGGCGAGCCGTCGCCGCCGAGGTAGGTGTTGAGCGCCACCACGCCGTTGTTGCCGGTGTAGTTCGCCACCGTCAGGGTCTTGTAGCTGCCGGCCTGGCGCGCATCGCCGGCGGGCGCGACGAAAGCGACCAGGCCGGCGTTGGCGAGCGTGGTGGCGTCGGAGCTGGCGGTGACGTTCCACGCGCTGCTGGCGTCGACGTCGACCGCGACCGGATCGGTGCGGCCGGTCAGCGTTGTGCCGTTGCGCAGGTCGACCGTGCCGCCGCTGCGGGCGTCGGCGATGATGTCGCCGCGCAGCGTCACGCCCTGGGCGTCGAGGTGGGCGACGCCGCCGTTGGCGATGTTGAGCAGAACGCCGGAGCCGGCGGTCAGCGTGGCGCCGTTGGCGAGTGCGATATCGGCGCGCGCGCCGTCCACGTCGATGGCGTGGCCGGCGCTGGCGCCGACCGAGCCGCCATGCACCGTGATGGACGACAGCGCGCCGCTGGCGGCCGTGTCGGTGACGCGAATGCCCGCGCCGGCGCCGGTAACGCGCGCGTCTGCGAGGGTCAGAGTGCCGCCGGCATTGGCCGTGGCGCCCGCGCCGGCGGCGCTGTCCAGCGCGCTGCCGTTCACCGCGATGGCGCCGTCGGGGCCTTGCACGTAGACCGCCGAGGCGCCGGCGCCCATCGCCGCGACGCTGCCGCCCATCAGCACGGCGGTGGCGGCGCTGTCGAGCATGATGCCGTGCGCATAGGCGCCGGTCGTGGCAATGGCGGCGTGCGCCATCCGCAGCGTGCCGGCGCTGCCGAGGTGCATGCCCATCGCGTTGGCGCCCGTGGTGGCGATGGCGCCGCCGCTGACGACCACGTCGCCGTGGTCGCCGGAGGACTCGATGCCAGCCGCGCCGGCGCCCGTGGTGACCACGGTGGTGTCCACCAGCGCGATGCGCCCGCCGGCCGCCTGATTGTTGAGGGCCCGGCCGGAGCCGCTGACCACGATGCGGCCGGCCGTGCCCGTGGCCAGCCCGCCGGTGGCGCTGGCGTCGATCAGAATGCCGTCGGCCGTGCCGCCGGCCTGGATCAGCCCCGCGCCGGAGAACGCCACCGACGCGCCGGGGCCGGTCAGGTGCACCGCGGCGTGGCCGTCGTCGGCCTGGATGATGCCGTTGTTGACCAGGCTGGCCGCCGCGCCCTGCACCAGCGCGCCGTCGCCATGCGCGACGCGGACGGTCGCGTTGTTCTGCACCGTGCCGTAGGCGCCGATGGCCAAGCCCGTGGACGATGCGCCGTTCAGCTGCACCATGCTGTTGTTGACCAGGGTGCCGCCGTTGCGTGCCGCGAAACCCGTCACGCCGGCCGTGTCGGCGTCGATGGCGGCGTTGTTGGTCAGCGTGGTGGCGATGGGGCCGCCCACGGCGGCGCCGGTGATGTCGTGCCGCTGCCCGTCGACGATACCGGCCGTGGCGCCCGCGCTGGACAGGCGGATGAGGGTGGTGGCGTCGATGGTGCCCACCGCGCCGCCTTCGTTGACGATCGCCGCCGCGCCGCCCCAGGTGCCGGCCGCACCGGTGACCTCGTACACCGACGAGTCGGTGGACAGCGTGGTGCCCGCGCCGGTGGCCACCACGCCCCGCGCGTCGGTGCCGGAGACGGTCAGGTGCAGCGGCCCGCCGCCCGACGCGCCGGTGTAGGCGGCGCCGTCGGCTACGCGGAACAGGGTCGAGCGCTCGGTGTTCACCGCCATGGCGCTGGCATCGGTATGGATGGCCGAACCGGCGCCGGAAGCGTAGAAGCCGATCTGGTCGGTGCCGGCCAGGAACTGGGGCTCCGAGCCCGCCGCCACGTGGATGACGCCGCCGTTCTGCGCGAAGGCGCCGATGGCCCCGGTGCCCGAGAGGGTCAGGGCGCCGCCCAGTTTCGCCATGCCGCCGGCGCCGTTGACCCAGACGCCGAAATTGCGCGTGCCGCTGGCGGGGTCCGCGCCGCCGTTGACGTTGATGGCGCCGGTGGATTCCGCGTTGGCCTGGATGCCGGGGTCGGCGTTGACCATCAGGCCCACGCCGTTGACCCCGTTCACGTCGATGACGCCGGCGTTGCGCACCACGCTGCCGCCCGCCGGGCCGTTGTCATCGGCCAGCATGCCGATGTTGAGAAAGGGCGTCCCGCCGGCCGCGCCATTGATGGCGATGGTGCCGTTGTTCTGCAGCAGCGACTGCACGGGGGCGGTCGAGTACATGCCCACCGCGTTCTGCGCCTTGGTGCCTATGACGATGGCGCCGTCGTTGACGGCGCGGTCGCCGGTGTCCATGACGCGTATGCCGTAGGTGGGGCCGGTGCCGCCGGTGTCGGCCGTGTCGTCCGCGAGCGCATACTGCGCGCCGCGTCCGATGTAAATGGTGCCGTCGGCGGCATTGGTGTAGTAGCTGCCGCCGCTGAGGTTGACGCCCACCACGGTGCTGACGTAGCCGGGGTTGACGCCCACATTGATATTGCCGTGGTTGACGCCGCGCGCGCCGTCGGCCAGGCCCATGCCTATGGACGTGTTGCGGGCGTAGGCGAAGCCGGCGGTGTTGATGATGCCGTGGTTCTGCACCGTGGTGCCTGCACCGCTGGCCATGATGCCCGAGCCGGTGTAGTAGAAGGTCGAGCCGTTCACGGTGTCGAAGGCGTCGCCGGCCAGATAGCCGGACGACACCACGCCGCTCGCGCCGTTGACGAAATGCGCCCCGCTCTCGACCTTGGCGACCTGCTGGACGATGTTGCCCGACAGGGTGCCGTTGTTGGTGACTGTGGCGCCGTTGGCGGCCTTGACCGCGCCCGAGGCTCGCGTGATGTCGATCTGTCCGCCGGTGGCGAGGGTGGCCGAACCGTGGCGGCCTTGCGCCAGAATGGCGTAGCGGTCGCCGTTGGGCATGCGCGCCAGGTCGCCGGCCGTGGTGTTGGTCATATACGAGACGTCGGTGTCGACGGTGGTGAAGGCGCGCGCGAATGCGTCGTCGTAGGCCTGCTGCGAGGTCAGCGTGCCGTTTCGCAGCGCCGCCACCAGCGCGTCGTTGTAGGCCGCCAGCTGCGTCGCGTTGGTGACGGTGTAGGTGATGCCGTTGAAGGCTACGCTGCCGGCGTAGGTGGTCACGGGCACCTGCACGGTCAGCATGCCGTTGGCGTCGGGCGTGGGCAGGCCGGGGTCTATGCCCATGTCGATGGCGTTGCGCGACTGCCAGACGATGCGGCTGTCGGCCCCGCGGGTGCCGTCGGCCGACGTGAGGTAGGTCTGCTTGGACACCATCAGGATGCTATTGGACGAGGGCGGGGCCGAGGGCACCGCGCCCAGGTTCACTTTCAGCGTGCCGCCGCTGGCGTCCACCTTGCCCAGCGAGGCCTTGTAGTACTCGTCGCCGTTCACGTCCTCGAACTGGTTCACCGGCGTGCCCAGGTTCGACTGGTCGGCCAGGGCGCCGGAGTCGTAGACGCGGTAGACCATGCTGGTGCCGGTGGCGCTGTTGGGGCCGGTCACGGCCACGTTCTGCGGGCCGGTGACCAGGGCGCTGGTGTCGAACGTGCCCGACACCACGGCCACGCTGGACGCCGGCACCGTGGTGTTGCCGTTGTAGCCCGTGCCGATGGGGGCGGCGCCGTGCAGCGTGACGGTGTCGCCGTCGGTGACGACGGCGCTGCCCGCGCCGTGGTTGCTGCCGGGCGGGTTGTAGGGCCCGATCGCGCAGTGCCCGCCGGCCGGCGCCGACTGGCCCGGCGTGCCGGTCTGGCAGCTCGACGCGCCTGCCGGCGGCGCCAGCAGCCCCGCGACGGCCAGCGCGCAGCCCAGCGCGGACAGCATGAGCGCGCCCCGGCGGCGCGGCGTGCGGGCCGAGGGCGCGTGCGACGCCGCGCACTTGCCGCGGCCGCGCGCCAGTTCGGACACGACGATGTATTGGCGCCTTGCGCAGTTCCAGACGATCTTGTGAAACGGATTCATGGTGCGGCCTAGGATGTCGAGCGGTTGCGAGGCATCCGCTGGACGTAGGCACGGCTTACGCAGCGGAGGATGGCTGCATAATTCGTCGATATCCGAGCGCAACCAATTACCGTTCAGGCCTAGGACGGACGGCCCTCGAATGCATGGACGAGGGCGCAAAGGCGGAAATCCGGATGAGCCGGTCCGGCCGGCGTGCGGCCCGGCAGGCCGGCCTCGCGGCCTCGCCGCGAGGGGGCATGAGGAAAACCCGCCAGACCGATGGAGGAGGGCGCGGGCGGCGCGCGCTGCCGCGCGCGCCTAGTGCATAGGCATGACTGCGGCCTATGCACTAGAGCTTGTTGACACTGAAGATCGGAGCGTGCAACGGCGGGCGGGCGAAGCTGGCACCCCTGAGATGCATGGCGCTGCTGGGCGTGGCCAAAGATCCGGTGCTGCTGCCCGCGGGATTCCTGGTGAGGGGAGCGCGCGCCGTGCCGGGCTCGATGACCGGCATGGAGTCGGGAGCGGTAAAGTTCCGCATAGCGCTCACCATGAGCGCAGTCCCATCCCGAGCGCTATCCCTTTTGCCGGCCGAGGTTTCTCTTGTCTGACGTCGCATCCGCAACTCCGGGCGCATCCGCCCCTGAACTTTCCCGGCGCGCGCAGCGCGGCAATATCGCGCGGCTGACCGTGGCCCAGGCGCTGGCCGGGGCCAACTCCGTCGTGGTCTACGCGACCGGGGCCATCGTCGGCGACATGCTGGCGCCGGACAAGGCGCTGGCGACCCTGCCGATCTCCGTCTTCGTGGTCGGCATGGCCGCGTGCATCCTGCCCGCCGGCGCCATCGCCCGCCGCCATGGCCGGCGCGCCGCCTTTCTGGCCGGCACGGGCTGCGGCGTGCTGGTCGGCCTGCTGGCCGCGGCCGCGGTCGTGTCGTCCTCGTTCTGGCTCTTCTGTCTGGCCACGTTCTTCGGCGGCGCCTATGCGGCGGTGGTGCTGTCGTTCCGGTTCGCCGCGGCAGACGGGGTGTCGGCGCCGCTGCGGGCGCGGGCGCTGTCTTTCGTCATGGGCGGCGGCGTGGCCGCGGGCGTGGTCGGGCCGCAGCTTGTGACCTACACCATGCACCTCTGGCCGCCGCATCTGTTCGCCGCCACCTTCCTGCTGCAGGCGCTGGTCGCAGCCGTCTCGGCGGCGGTGCTGTGGGGCGTGCTGCTGCCGCTGCCGAGCGCGGCCGAAGTCGCGCGCGGCCGGCCGCTGGCCGTTATTGCTCGCCAGCCGCGCTTCGTCACGGCGGTGACCTGCGGCGCCGTCTCGTACATGCTGATGAACTTCCTCATGACCGCCGCCCCGCTGGCCATGCGCCTGTGCGGCCACTCGCAGGAAAACGCCAACCTGGGCCTGCAGTGGCACGTGATCGCCATGTACGCACCCAGCTTCTTCACCGGCCGGCTCATCACCCGCTACGGCGCGGGCCGCGTGGTGGCGGCCGGCCTGCTGCTGACCGGCCTGTCGGCCGCGGTGGGGCTGGCCGGCATCGACGTGGCCCACTTCTGGCTTACGCTGATCCTGCTCGGCCTGGGCTGGAACTTCGGCTTCGTCGGCGCGTCGGCGCTGGTGCTGGAATGCCACCGGCCCGAGGAGAAGACGCGGGTGCAGTCGCTCAACGATTTCATCGTCTTCGGCACCATGGCGGTGGGGTCGTTCGCCTCCGGCGGCCTGCTGGCGGCCTACGATTGGGACACGGTGCTGCGGGTGTCTTTCGTGCCCCTGACCCTGGCCGTCGTCGCGCTGGGGCTGGGCGCGTGGCGCCGGCAGCCGGCGCGCTGAAGCGGGCGGCCCCAGGCGCAGCGCCAACCTCAGGAAAAAGCAGGCGCCTGCGCCAATCGCCGCCGCCCACGGCACGGCCGGGTTAGCGGACACCCACAGGGTGGTGTCTGACCAGCGTTCCTGCACGAAGGACTTGTTCCCGTTTGAAAAACACAGGCGTCGGCAATTCCCGGTCCACGGCCGGATTGATCGGAAAGCGCCGCGAGGCCGGGCAAGATTTTGATACGCAATCCCGCGCCGCCGGGTCGGCCGGCGCGTAGCGCGCACGTAGAATGCGGCTTGGTTTTCCCTCCGGCTCGCATCCATGAAAAAAATCCTCTTTCTCGCCGCGCTGGGCGGCACGCTGCTCCAGGCGTGCGCCCCGGTTTCCCCGGCCGGCGATGCCTCGTCCGCCAAGCCCGCTTCCGCGTCGACGCCGGCCGTCGGCCCGCTGTCCCTGACCGCCTATGACTGGCGTCTGGCCGCCGCCACCGACGCGTCGGGCGCGCCGATCGCCGCGCTGGAGCCGGGCGTGCGGCACGCGCTGCGCCTGGCGTTCACGGACCAGGGCCTGAGCGTCCGCGGCGGCTGCAATACGCAGTTCGGCGGATACCGCTACGAAGACGGCATGCTGCGGGTGGCATCGCTGGCTTCGACGATGAAGGCGTGCGAACCGGCGCTGATGCGGCTCGATGCCGAGATCGGTCGCCGCCTGAAGGGCGAGCTGCGCGCCGTGCTGGACGGCGACGCCGCCGCGCCGCGTCTCACGCTTCAGGCGCAGGACGGCGCGGTGCTGGCGTTTGCCGGCGAGCCCACGCCCGAGACGCGCTACGGCAGCGCAGGCGAGACCGTGTTCCTGGAAGTGGCGCCGCAGCGTGTGGTCTGCAGCCATCCGCTGATGCCGGAGCACCGCTGCCTGAGCGTGCGCGAGCGCCGCTACAGCGAGGCCGGCCTGGCGCTGCCGCCGCAGGAAGACTGGCATCCGCTTTATCAGTCCATCGACGGCTATACGCACCGCGACGGCGTGCGCACCGTGCTGCGCGTCAAGCGCTACGAATGGAAGAACCCTCCCGCCGACGCGCCGTCGCACGCCTATGTGCTCGACATGGTGGTGGAGCAGGACGCCTCGAAGAAATAAATAATCTGAAAAACCAGATGATGGGGCGACGCCAAGTCGCTCCAGGCCCGGATCGGAACCGCTGGCGCACGTCCCCGGTGCCCGCATTCTGGCGGTTGCCGTCGTCGCACTGGCCGCTGCGGGCCGCGCCGGCGGTGGCGGCAGAAGGGTATACGAGGCCGGCACCCGGTCGTTGCCATAGGCGACCAGCGCCACGACCGAACCCCAAGCGCGGCCGCGCCGCTGGCGTGCCCGCCGTCGGCCTCGATGTTCACCCGGTACGCGGCATCGGGATGCAGGCCAAGATCGCGGCCATGCACAGGGTGGGTGAAGGTGATAATCATTGCTAAATGCGTCATTTAGCTTCAAAAATAAGTGCCAAATTGATACTTATGATTCATATTATTTCTTATCCAGATGGAGCCTCTCCGCTGGCGCGTGCGGCGTCCGCGTCGGTCATTTATCCGTCCCCCTGATGTCGTATGATCGCTAGCTCGTGCCCGGGATGGAATTGGTGTGTCGCGGAACAAGGTCGTCTGTGTCGCCGGTTTGTTGTGTGGACTTGCCATCGTGCTGCCGGTGGTGATCTCGCTCTACATCGCCTGGGACACCGCGGTCGTGAAAGAGCAGGAGCGTCTCTCCCTGGTGGCCACGCGCGCCATCGCCCGCACCGAATCCACCTTCCGGCAAGTCGAAGAAGCCCTGGCGGCCGCCAGCGCGCTGCCGAGCCGGCCCTGTTCGGCGGAGCACATAGACGGCATGCGGCGCATTTCCGTGCAGACCCGCCCGGTTACGGAAATGGGGTATTTCGCGGACGGGGCGCTGCAATGCACGAGCTGGGGCGCGGCAGGCGGATCGACCGCCGAATGGAAGGTGGGCTACGTGACCGACCGGGGCGTGCGGGTGGTGCCGAACAAGCGCGCCTACGGCGCACCCACCGTGTCGATGCTCGGCCTGCAGAACGCTAACTACTGTGTGCTGGTGGACCCGGTCTGGCTGGTCGACGTCACCGTGCGCAGCACGGTGCAGCTGGCGCTGGTGGCGCGCAATGGCGCGGTGCTGGCGACGTTGAACCACCCCGACCCGGCCGCTGTCGACCGGATCTTCCGCCTGGGCAAGTCCGGCATCGATGGCAGGCACGTGGCGGCCGTGGCGACGTCCGGCGACTGGGTGGCCATCGTGCTGTCGCCGCGGCAGGAGTTTTCCGCCAGCGTCAGGCGCGAGCAGATGGTGCTGCTGCCGGGGGCGCTGCTGGCGATGACGAGCATGATCGGGCTCATCGTGTGGCTGTCGCGGCGCAGGCTGTCGCTGAAAGGCGAGCTGGCGACCGCGGTGCGCAAGCGGGAATTCGTGGTGCACTACCAGCCGCTCATAGAGCTTGCCACCGGCATCTGCGTCGGCGCCGAGGCGCTGGTGCGCTGGCGGCGGCCGGACGGCACGCTGGTGCGCCCCGATGTGTTCATCCCGGTGGCCGAGGAAAATGGTCTGATCGGCGACATCACCGACCAAGTGGTGGCAGGCGTGGTGGCCGACCTGGGCGCGGCGCTGCGGGCCGACCGCTCGCTGCACGTGGCCATCAACCTCGTGGCGGACGATCTGCAGTCCGGCCGCGTGCTGCGGGTCATCCAGCGGGCGATCGGGCCGGCCGGCGTGCGCACCGAGCAGATCTGGCTGGAAGCGACCGAACGCGGCTTCCTGGACCCCGAGGTGGCCAACGTCACCATCAATGAGGCGCGGCGGCTCGGGCATTCCATCGCCATCGACGACTTCGGCACCGGCTATTCCAGCCTGCAGTATCTGGAGTCCCTCCATGTTGACACCCTCAAGATCGACAAGTCTTTCATCGACACGGTGGGCACGGATTCGGCCACCAGCTCCATCACGCCGCACATCATCGAGATGGGCAAGTCGCTGGGCCTGATCCTGGTGGCCGAGGGCATCGAGCGGCCCGAACAGGCCGACTATCTCATCGCGCTCGGCGTGCAGTACGGCCAGGGCTGGTACTACGCGCCCGCGCTGCCGGCCCGCGAATTCATCGCCTTCTACGAAGACTGCAGGGCCCGGCACGGCAGCGGGCCGGAAGTCATCTCGCGCTATTAGCCCACGGCGTCGGGGCGGCCGGCCGCAGCGCTTTGCGCTTCAGGGATTTCACCTATGGCGGGCCGGCGGCGCGGCGTTCCGCGCTTCTGCGGCCCGGCCCGTGCGGGCCGCTGTGCCGGGCCGCAGAAGCGCCTGCAAGTCCTTGTTTTTTTGTGCAATTGCCCGCTGCGGGGGCGGGCCGGGCAAGCCTCGCGCAAGGCCGCGCCCGTATGCTCTATAAGTTCAGTGAATGTGCTGAATAAGAAATCAGAATTTTTCTTATGAGGTGGGCCGGACGTATAACAGCGGCGGCTTTGCGGCAATCCTGCCGGCCGCACCGCAATCCGAGAGCAAAGATGAAGGGGAATCACCAAACGGCAACGCACCAGCCGGTGCGCGCAGCCATCGCCGCATTCGTCGGCACCATGATCGAGTGGTACGACTTCTATATCTACGCCACCGCCGCCGCGCTGGTTTTCGGCAAGCTGTTCTTTCCGTCGGTCAACGGCTTTTACGGCACGCTGGCCGCGTTCGGCACGTTCGCCGTGGGCTTTCTCGCGCGCCCGCTGGGAGGCGCGGTGTTCGGGCACATCGGCGACCGCATCGGCCGCAAGAAGTCGCTGGTCATCACGCTGCTCATGATGGGGTCGGTGACGGTGCTGATCGGCCTGCTTCCCACCTATGCCGCCATCGGCGTGTGGGCGCCGATCCTGCTGGTGGCGCTGCGCTTCGTGCAGGGCATCGCCGTGGGCGGCGAATGGGGCGGCGCCGTGCTCATGGCCGGCGAGCATTCCCCCGACCGGAACAAGCGCACCTTCTTCGCCTCGTTCGCGCAGTTGGGCAGCCCCGCGGGCCTGATCCTGTCCATGCTGATGTTCAAGCTGGTCACCACGCTGGACGACGCGGCCTTCATGAGCTGGGGCTGGCGCGTGCCGTTCCTGTTCAGCGCCGCGCTGCTGGTGGTGGGCTTTGCGATCCGCCTGAGCATCAAGGAGTCGCCCGACTTCCTGGCCGAGCAGGCCGAGCAGGCCCGGCGCGCCGCGGCCCGCCAGGCCGAGGACAAGACGCCGCTGCTGCAAGTGCTGCGCGGCGCGCCGGGCCTGCTGGCGCTGGCCGTGGGCGCCAACGTGCTGGGCATCGCCGGCTTTTACTTCACCAATACCTTCATGCTGGCGTACACCACGCAGTACGTGGGCCTGTCGCGCGGCGTGATCCTCGACTGTTTGCTCGTCGTCTCGGTAATGCAATTCGTGATCACGCCGCTGTCGGCGCACATCGCCACGCGCATCGGCAACCGCCGCTTCCTGCTGGCGACCTCGTTCCTGTCGATCTTCACGCCCTATGTCATGTTCAACCTGGTGGACCAGGGCACGCTGCTGTCGCTCACGCTGGGCGTCGGGGTGGCCGTGCTGTTCATGGGGGCCTACTATGCGGTGATCGCCGGCTACGTGAGCGACAGCTTTCCCACCCGTATCCGTTACACCGGCATCTCGATGGCCTACCAGCTGTCCGGCGCGATCTTCGGCGGCCTGACGCCCATCGTGGGCACCATCCTGGCGCAGAAGTTCCAGGGTCAGTGGTGGCCGCTGGCGGCGCTGTTCAGCGCCATTTCGCTGCTGTCCTTGCTGTCGGTGACTTTTCTTGCCGGCCGCCGCCACGGCGGCGCGGCCTGAGCGTCAAGGAGCGCGAGCCATGAAGACCTTTTTTCATCCCGACCAGAAGCTGCATCATCCCCAGACCTATTTTTCGCGCGGCATGATGCGCAAGCCCCAGGAAGTGCCGTCCCGGCTGGACGCGCTGGCCGAGGGCGTGCGCAAGCTGGGCTTCGAGCTGGTCGAACCGGCCGATGCCGGCGCCGCGCCTATCAGCGCGGTGCACGCGCTGGACTATCTGCGCTTTCTGCAGGAAGCGCACGGGCGCTGGAAGCAGCTGCCCGACGACTGGGGCGACGAAGTCGTCTCCAACATCTTCGTGCGCGAGCCCAATGCGCTGCGCGGCGTGCTGGCGCAGGCCGCGCGCTACCTGGCCGACGGCAGCTGCCCGGTGGGCCCGCACACCTGGCGCTCGGCCTACTGGGCGGCCCAGTGCGCCATCGGCGGCGCGCAAGCCCTGCTCGACGGCGAGCGCCAGGCCTACGCCCTGTGCCGCCCGCCCGGCCATCACGCGCGGCGCGACGCGGCCGGCGGCTTCTGCTACCTCAACAACGCCGCCATCGCGGCGCAGATGCTGACGCGCAAGTACCCGCGCGTCGCCATCCTGGACACCGACATGCACCACGGCCAGGGCATCCAGGAGATCTTCTACGAGCGCAGCGACGTGCTCTACGTTTCCATCCACGGCGACCCGGAGAATTTCTACCCGGTGGTCGCGGGCTTCGAGGACGAGCGCGGCGCGGGCGAGGGCTACGGCTTCAACGTCAACCTGCCCATGCCGCACGGATCGCCGGAATCGGTGTTCTTCGAGCGCCTGGACCAGGCGCGTCGCGCCATCGCGCTGTTCCAGCCCGACGCCCTCGTGCTGTCGCTGGGCTTCGACGTGTTCGAAAAAGACCCCCAGGCCATGGTGGCGGTCAGCTCCCAGGGCTTCGAGCGCCTGGGCCGCGCGGTCGGCGGCCTCGGCCTGCCGACCCTCATCGTGCAGGAAGGCGGCTACTATATCGAAGGCCTCGAAGACAACGCCGAGCGCTTTTTCTCGGGGCTGGCCCGCGCCACGGCCTGATCCCGGCCCGCGGCGCCCGCGGTTCGGGCCGTTTTTCCCTCCCGGCGGCTGCGGCCGCCGTTTCCGTTTTCCACGCCATGCCGAACCCGTCCGCCGCCAAGAAGCCGCCGCATCCGCTCGCTCCCGAGCGCCTGGACTGGAACCTGCTGCGCACTTTCATGTTCGTGGTCCAGGAACGCGGCGTGAGCCGCGCGGCCGAGGCGCTGCACCTCAGCCAGCCGGCCGTGAGCCAGGCGCTCAAGCGCCTGGAAGACGCCGTGGGCGGCGTGCTGCTGCACCGGCGCAGCGGCGAATTCCGCCTCACCGGCCTGGGCGAGGAAATCTACCGCCTGGCGCGCGAGATGTACGGCATGGTGGCGCGCATCGACGAGGCCGCCGCGCGCGAGGAAGACGAGGTCGCAGGCACGCTGCGCCTGCTGGTGATGAGCAAGATCCAGAGCGCGGCCTACGACGACTTTCTCTCGCAGTTCCACCGCCGCTATCCCAAGGTCGAGTTCTACGTCGACGTAATGCAGAGCGCCGCCATCCTCGACGCGCTGAGCAAGCGCGTGCCCGGGCTCGGCCTGTGCCTGTGCCGCAAGGCCATCGACAGCCTGGAGCGGCGCCTCTTTCTGCGCCACCGCTACGTGCTGGTCTGCGGGCGCCATCATCCGCTGTTCTCGCGCCGCAATGTGCGGGTCGAAGACCTGCTGGACCAGAACTTCGTATGCTTCGCCAGCGATCAGCTCGGCGATACGCTGTCGCCCCTCACCATCTTCCGCGACCAGCAGGGATTCACCGGCCGCATCGTGGGCACCTCGCCCTACGTGGAGGAAATCCGCCGCATGGTCATCGCCGGCCTGGGCCTGAGCTGCCTGCCCGAGCATCTCATCCGCGACGACCTGCTGGCCGGCGACGTGCGGCGCCTGTTGCCCACCCATACCGTGGCCGAGATCGACGTGTTCCTCGCCTGGCACCGCCAGCGCCGGCTCACCGCCGCCGAACAGGCATTCCTGGCCGCCTTCGAGCGCTTCCTGCAGCGCACGCCGCTGGAGATGCGGGCGGGGTGAGGGCGGGGCGCGAAATGGGTTTCGCGCGCGAAGTGGCCGACACCGTGTGGTTCATGGACGGTGGCCGCATCGTGGAAACCGCGCCGCCGGAGACGTTCTTTGTCCGGGCGGAGAGCGCGCGGGCGCAGAAATTCCTGGCCGAGATCCGCCATTGAGCGGGCGGCGGCCGCGCAACGACAGAACGCCGGCTCGCGCCGGCGTTCTGCGTACTGCGGGGAATGCTGCCGCAGGCATTGCTGCGGCGGGGACTGCGAACTGCTGATACTTCTACTGCAAGAACTTCAACTGCAACTGCTTCAACTACAGGTACTACTGCAAGTGCTTCAACAACGGGGTACTGCGACTGCGGGTACTGCCGCCGCGGCTTGCTGCTGCCGCGGCGTATTGCAACCGGTACGGACTGCCGCTCAGTTGTGGGGCGGGTAGTCGAGTTCGCCGAAGGTGTACTCGCCATTGGCCTTGGCCTTGGCCAGTTCCTCGCGCACTTGTTCGCGGGTCAGCGAGGTGGTCTGGGCTTGCGCGGGCGGGTAGTCGAGTTCGCCGAAGGTGTATTGGCCATTGGCCTTGGCTTGCTGCAGTTCCTGCACGACCTGGGCGCGGCTGGGGGTGCCGGGTTCGACTTGGCCGTACACGCCCTGGAAGGGGATGTTGTTCGGCTCGACGTTGGACGACGCGAAGGCGCTGGCGCTCAGGGCGGCAAGAGAGATCAGGGCGGCGCTGGCTAGGGTTTTCATGATGATTTCCTCTGTTGTCTGTATCTGGGCGCGAACCGGATGTGTTGCTGTTTGGTTCGCTGTTTGTTTCCCGATGACTGAATTGTGCGCCGTCTCTGACCTAGGATAAACCCGGTTTTCTTGGAAGCATTATTCCAAAATTCTGGGTAATAACGTTCTTTTACATGTTTTGTGCCGGCTGGAAGGGAGTTTGCCGGACGGGCGCTCGCCCACGCCCGGTCGGCCCACGCCCGGTCGGCCCATGTCCGGGCGATTCACATTCGATCGGCCTGCGTTCGGGCGGCCTGCGTTCGGGCGGCCCGCGCTCGGGCGTCTACATCCGGGCGGCCTGCAAGGCGGCCGCGCCGGAGCCTGCGCGGCAGGCGCAAGTGTTCGGCCGGGCGGCATGGCCCGGCGCAGGCGAAGAAAGAAGGAGAAAAGCGCGTCCGCGCGGGCAGGCGCGGGGCTTCAGGGGGCGCGGAAAAAGGCGCAGGCCGCAGGCGGCTCGATGGCCGGACGCGGCGGCCGGCCCTGCATCATGAAGCGTGCGCCCGACCGCGGGCCGCCGTCTTGGCGGCCGTCTTGCGTGCGCGCTTCTTGCCGGCGGAAGCCGGCGAACCTGCGGCGGGCGATCCTGCGGCAGGCGATCCTGCGGCAGGCGATCCCGCGGCGGGCGACCCCGCGGCGGGCGACCCCGTAGCGTGCGCTTGCTGCGCATCGCCCGCCCGCTTGCCGGTGTCCTGCGTGTCGAATTCCTGGCGGTTGCGCTCGCCGCGCGGGGTGTTCTCGGGGTGCGCCTTGGGAAAGGCCCAGGGCTTGGTCTTCTGATCCATTGCATGTACTCCTTGCTTAGGCGGAACAGTAACACCCGCCGAGCGCCGCAGGTAAGTCAGGGTTGGCGTCAATGTACACAAAGGCCTGGGCGTGGCCGGCGCGGGCGGTTGCGCGGCGCGCGGCGGTGTGGCGCGGCCGCGGTTGTTTCGCGCGCATCTCGTGGCTCCATGAAATGTGTGATACATGGATCTTCTGATCGGGCCAGCATGGCAGTATGGTGGAGGCTTTCCCTCAGCTGATCCGCTCACATGTACCTGCCGTCCGCCTTTCGAGAAGATGCGCTGGAAGTCCAGCACGAATTCATCCGCGCCCATCCGCTCGCCGTTCTGACCACCGCCGCCGCGGGCGGTCTCATGGCCAATCACATTCCCTGTCTGCTGCGCGCGGACGAGGGGCGGGGCGTGCTCGGCCTGCACATGGCGCGCGCGAATCCGCAGGTGGCCGAGCTGGCCTCGGGCGCCGAATGCCTGCTGGTGTTCCATGGCCCGCAGGCCTACGTGACGCCGTCCTGGTACGCCTCCAAGGCCGCAACGCACAAGGTGGTGCCCACCTGGAATTTCGTGGCCGTGCATGCGTGGGGGCGCGCGCGGCTGCGCGACGACCCGGCCTGGCTGCGCTCGCATCTCGAAGCGCTGACCGATGCGCAGGAGCGCGCCCGTGCGCAGCCCTGGCGCGTGGACGAGGCGCCGGCCGATTTCCTGGACGCCATGATGCGGGCCATCGTGGGCGTGGAAATTCCCATCGAGCGCATCGAAGGCAAGTGGAAAGTCAGCCAGAACCGCCCGGCGGCCGACCGCCGCGGCGTGGCGCAGGGGCTGCAGGAAAGCGGCGATCCGGTCATGGCCGCGCTGGTGGCGCGCCGCGGCGGCCTGGCGTAGTCGCGTTCGCGCCGCCGCGCATTCCCGGGGGCTGACGCGAACGCCCGCGCGGGCTATGCTTGCGGCCTCGATCCGAATCCATTGCGCCGGCGCATGCCGCCGGCGGACTAACACCACACGACACGCAGGCGCGCAGGCTCATGGAATCATTCCTCGCCAGCTTCAAGGCATCCGCGACGGCACGCGCCGCCGGCGGGTGCGCGCGCCCGCGCGGCGCAGCCGCGCCGCATCTCGCGGGAGCAGGGGAGGCCGCAACCGCCGGCAGCCCCGATGGGCGCGGCGCGCCCTGATTCCCCGCAACGCCGGCCCCGCTCGGGCGCCGGTCTTCCCCATTCCGGCCGCGAATGCGGCTTTTTTTCATTCGCGAAACCGTTTCCGCGATAACCGTTGACGCTCGAACAGGAGGTGGCCGTGCCGACGCTGGCGCTGGGCGCGTTCCTTCACGCCATCCGGATGGCGATGGAGTTGCGCATCGATGTGAACCCTTCCCCGCAGGAAGTCGAAAAAGAACTGGAGGCGCTACGCGCGCGCATGAAGCGCCGCGGCGACCGCCTTTACGGATTGCCGCAGGCGGCCACCGACGTGCCGGGCCTGGTGCTGCGCTACCGCGAAGCCGACGGCGAGTACTACGTGTACGTGGTGGACGAGGCGCGCGACCGGGTCGCGGGCTACACCGTGTTCAACCGGCTGGTGGAAGTGGGCCGGCGCGCCGATCCTTACGTGCGCGCGCCGCATTCGAAATACGCCGCGCCGTACCAGCGCATGGGCTTGGCCACGGCGGTGTACCGCTGGGGGCTGGACGCGGGCCTGTGCCTCATGAGCGGCGCGCGCCAGTCCGAAGGGGCGCACGGGCTGTGGATGGCGCTGGCCCGGCACTACGAACTGGGCTATGTGGAGGTGCGGCGCAAGCGCCTCGCGTACCTGGGAAAGCACATCGACCCGGCGCGGCGCGCCGACCTGCACACCCGCATGGTGCTGCTGGGCAGGGGCTGGACGCTGCCCGGCTACATGGCCGCCACCGGCATGGCGCGGGCCGGATTTGCGCCCGCGCAACACTGATCCGGGAAATCCCCGAATCGTGCGCGTCGAGGGCGTCCCCGGAAAGCCGGCGATCGCGCCGCAAGCCGCATCTTTTCTGGCGCTCGGCGGCGCGGCCGCATGCGCGTCCCGGTTGTCCGACAAACGGGGACGCTTGCGTGAGAGCGACACAATGTTTCCATTTTGTGCCAGGGTTACAAAACATATCTGGACTGTCATGAAACCCGGGGTATGCTCGTTTTGGACTTTGAGGATTCCGAACGTGCTCCAGAACAACCTGATCTATAAGGGATACCGCCTCACGGCCAGGGTTTTCCGCGGCGCCGCCGATGGGCTCGAAGCGCCTCCCAGCGGTCCCACTTTCGTTGCGTCCATTACCGTGGCCCAGGCGGCCGCGCAGGAAGAGGGCGAAGAATACGCCGTGCCCAGGTTCGCCGAAGGCGGTTTCGTCTACAGCCCGCGCGAAGCGGTGCATGCGGCCATCGTGCATGGCCGCGAGATCGTCGACGGCCTGACCGCTGCGGCCTCGTAGCGCCGCGCGGCCGTCCGCGCCGCCCTGCGCTATTGCGCGAAGACTTCGGCCCAGTCGCGGGTCTTGCCCAGCGTCTGCACCGTGGCCGATTGCTCCAGGATGGCGACCGCCTTCCTGAATTCCTCGGCCGGCGCGCCATCTTCCAGAATGACCATGCGCGAGTTGCGCGCATCGGCCATTTTCACGTCCGACATCTTGCCGTGCGTCTGGTAGACGTGGGTCCAGTCCATTTTCCTGCCCGCTTTCAGCGCGATGGGCTCGATATAGGTGAGCGCCGTGCTGCCGGCCGCGCGCACCGCGAAGGCGAAGTCGGCGGTATGGCCGCTGCTGCCCTTGGCGCGCGCGCCCTTGACCATGCGGTTGGCGCCCACGCCTTCGGCCAGCGCGCGTCCCACGCGTGCGCGAAAGCGCAGCTGGCTGAAGCGCGGCATCCATTTGGCGCACTGGAAAGACAGCGCCATGGCCAGTTTCATGGCGTCCCACACGGCGTCCTGCAGCTGCTCGCGCGGGCCGCTGGCGACGATGGCGCCGGACTTGTCGACATGCGCCAGGCTGACGCCCGGCGTTTCATTGAGGAGCTCGATGCGCTTGGGCCCCAGCTCGATGCCGAAGGCCGCCGCGTGCATGGCGCTCTCGCCGGCGTCGGTCAGGTGGAACGTGGCGTCGTCGGGGTAGGCGATGAAGAACGCGGCGTGCTGGCCGTCCAGCCCCAGCGTGGTGGGCGCGATGGCGCGCACCGCGCGCTCGCCGGCCGGCAGCACGGTCCAGCCGGCCGCTTCCAGGAAGGTGCTCATAGAATCAATTCGATCTGGCGCCCCTTGAGGGGGTGCGCGAAGCCGCCGGCCAGCGCCAGGTTGGCGCGCGGCAGGAAATAGTCCATCAGGTCGCCGATGGTCTGCAGCGCGGGCGTGACGGGCTCGGCGTAGCCTTCGCCTTCGTCGGTCCAGAGATGTTCGTGGCTGCGGTCGGCCAGCGGCTTGCGGTAGTGGGGGCGTCCGGTGCCGGCCAGGCTGGTGTGGAAGGCGTCGTCGGTATCCACGCCGTAGACGCGGTGCGGCCCGACGAACAGGCTGGCGACGAAGGCCTCGGACAGGAAGATCGTGGCCTGGCCGTACACGTCGGTGCGGGCGGCGCGGTACGTGGCGCGGAAAATGACGTCGTCGCGCACTTCGCCCTTGATCCGGCAGGGACAGGAAAACTCCATCCATTGCGCGCAGCCGGCGGCGGGCCGCGGCGTCCAGGCGACCGGACGCGCGGTCTCCTTGGGTTCGGCAAGAATCTCCCGCACCTCGTCGACGGTGATTAAGGGTGTGAACTTATGGGCCATGAAACGGATCTGGATCTGGGAATGCGCCCGCGGCCGGCGCGCGGCGGCGCCGCGGCGGCGAGGGGGCGTAATCTTACAAGATGCGCGGCCCGGAGTCGGCCGCGCTGTATGCATGTACAGCGCGGCGCGGCGCCTGCGCGGCGGCCGCTACAGCGAGGTGGCCGAGAAGGTGTCGCACTGGCGGATGTCGCCGCTCTTGAAGCCGCGCTCGAACCAGCGCACGCGCTGTGCCGAGGTGCCGTGGGTGAAGGTGTCGGGCACCACGTAGCCCTGGCTCTGCTTCTGCAGGCGGTCGTCGCCGATGGCGGTGGCCGCGTTCAGCGCTTCCTCGACATCGCCGCTTTCGAGGATGTTGCGCGCCGAGTTGGCGCGCTGCGCCCACAGCCCCGCGAAACAGTCGGCCTGCAGCTCCAGCCGCACCGACAGGGCGTTGGCCTGCGACGGATTGCGGCGGCGC